>Ga0209943_1000032_pt1 | contig 81689 bp, 78 predicted proteins | sample SalPonR1_B_D2_MG_FD_185698 | JGI IMG/M metagenome (GOLD analysis project Ga0209943, IMG submission 185698) | Salt pond soil microbial communities from South San Francisco under conditions of wetland restoration - Salt Pond MetaG R1_B_D2_MG... ... | reverse complement strand
CCCATGCCAATAAACTTCGGTGAACTTTACACTGCCCTGCAGCAGGGAGTAGTAGATGCCCAGGAAAACCCCCTTGCGATCATTTATTCGAGTGCCTTCTACGAGGTCCAGGACTATCTCTCACTCAGCGGACATATATGGGGTTCGGCACTTCTGTGCATGAACAGCTCTGTATGGGACAGCATATCTGAAGAGGATCAGGCTGTTGTAAAAGAACTGGCCATGAAATGGGGAGAAGAAGAACGGAAACAGATCCAGAAACAGGAACAGGATTTTCTTAATAAACTTGAGGAAAAAGGCATGAAAATAAACGAGGTTGACAAGGCTGCCTTCAAGGAAGCGGTTCAGCCCGTATGGCAGGATTACGAGTCTGTTTTCGGTAAGGAACTTATGGATCTTGTGAAAAAATATGGCGAATAAATTCGCAGATATTCTTTTCAGGGCGGTGGAGGGGTTTCTCTCCATCGCCCTTGTTGTAGTATTAGCTGAAGTTATAGTAGAAGTGAGTGCGAGATATGTATTTCATACTCCATTGCCATGGGGAGCTGAGGTGTCTCAGACCCTGCTGGTATGGATAACATTCCTGGGAGCTGCGGAAGCATGCAGACGGAACGAGCATATGTCTGTCCGGTTTATTGTTGAGGGCATTCCCTCAAAAAAGCTGAGAAAAAGTCTTGACCTTTTCGTAAAACTGATCATTATAGCATTTCTTGTTGCAGGTATATGGTCTGGCTGGCAGGTGGTAACAAGGACATGGTCAATGCGTACCACTTCACTTCAGATTCCTGCAGGTATCCTTTACCTGGCTTTACCCACAGGTTTTGGGATCATGATACTGGCAATTTTTGATTCTCTCTTTCATGGTAAAGAGAAGGATATGTCCGGTAAGAAGAATGTTTATCCTGAAGGCGACTGGAGGTAGTCTGTCATGCTGACCCTTTTTGCTGTAATGGGGCTATGTATCGTTATAGGTGTTCCCGTAGCTTTTGCAATAGCTGTTTCCGGCATGGCATACCTGCTTTTTGAGTCGACAGTTCCCCTGCTTGTGGTTGCACAGAGGATGGTAGTTGGAGTAGATTCCTTCACCCTTCTTGCTATTCCTCTTTTTCTTCTCGCTGGAAACCTGATGGCAGAGGGGGATATCACTCCAAGGATAATGAGGTTTGCTGCAACCCTGGTAGGCCACATTCCTGGCGGTATGGCCATGGTTATGGTGGTCTCCTGCATGTTCTTCGGTGCAATTTCAGGTTCAGGAGTTGCTGATGTAGCTGCAATAGGCTCAATAGTGCTTCCCTCAATGAAGGATCAGGGGTACAAACCTCCTTTCAGCGCCTCACTGCTGGGATGTTCGGGTGCTCTTGCAACAGTCATTCCGCCAAGTATTGTCATGGTAATTCTTGGTGTAACTATGGGGGCATCGATCGGAAAGCTTTTTCTTGGAGGAATAATTCCCGGTGTGCTTACTGGGATCTCTCTAATGATGATCTCTTACTATTTTGCAATAAAGGAAAAATATCCACGTCTGCCCAGGGCATCCTGGGGCGATAAGTTCAGTGCTTTCAGGGAGGCCATTCTTCCTCTTCTTGCTCCTGTAATAATTCTGGGGGGGATCCTGAAAGGTATTTTCACTGCCACTGAGGCAGGAGCTGTTGCAGCTCTCTACGCTATTATCCTGTCTATGTTCGTTTATAAAAAGGTTAATGTCAGAAAGCTTTTCAGAATCAGTCTTGATGCCGCAAGAATAAGTGCGGTTGTTCTTTTTATAATAGCTGCTGCAAATCTTTTTGGCTGGATCCTTGCTTCGGAGGATATTCCACAAAAAGTTGCCAACTTTATTCTTTCAATATCCACTAACTACTGGATCGTACTGCTTCTTTTCAACCTGATGCTGATACTTTTGGGAATGTTTATGGAGACAATGGCAATAATCATTATCGTCCTGCCAATATTCTTCCCGATCCTTACCCAGCTTGGAATGGATCCGATACATATCGGTGTGATGGTCTGTGTAAACCTTGCAATAGGAGCCAACACTCCGCCTCTGGGAGTGGATCTTCTCGCCGCATGCAGGGTTGCAAACGTCCGTTACGAGGATTCCTTTCGTTTTCTTGCACCTTTTCTGGGGGTCATGGTACTCGTACTGGTTCTGATCGTTGTTTTCCCCCCGTTTGTAACCTGGATACCAGAACTCATGATCCAGTAGAGGTATTATTTTGGTAATAATATGATCATGATTCATAAATAAAGAATTCCCCTGGTTAACCAGGGGAATTCTTTATTGGGCAAACTTTTCATTTGATTCTCAGAAATAAGAAGCATTGGGAGAGTAAGAAACTGATTCTCTGCTAAAACGGAAGTAGGGTCAGCACTCTGTGCATGCCTGATCAGGGGCAATCACGTTGGTGGGGGCCCACAAAACAATATACAGACGGGGTAAGACAATATGGTTGGTGACTATACCCCGGCAGATTGCGGCAATGGAGTTATTACTTCAGCTGTTTTTGGGTAGAACCTGGGAAAGATCAGATGGTCTGACAATGAGCTGATTGTAGCATCAGAGTGAACTGAAAGGTCCCGACCACGGTTTACGGCGGTTTTTCTCATACTAATAGTCTTTAATGTAATAAAACTGATCATTGTTGCAGGAAAACACCAAGATTTGAGAATATAATTACATTGAATTATTCAGGTTACTTAGATTTCATAAATAAAAACTTTCTAAACAAGTGTGGGATGTTGTATGAATATGCTCAAGGGGATATATTACAAAATAATCGCTTTTTGCTACGCTCTTTATATAAGGTTTGTCTACTGGTCCAGCACTGTAGAGATCGAAGGAGAGGGGAGAATAGCACAAAAAGAAGAATCTGAAAAATTCATCTTTATATTCTGGCATGGTGAAAGTTTCTGTCTCTATCCTGTACTAAAGTTGAGGAAGCCCTATGTCATAGTAACAAGCAACAGTCGAGGTAACTACATTGCTCCTCTGTGCAGGTCTTTTGGATATTCCCCGATAAGATTACAGGACAGAAAGGAGAAAGGTAATTCTTTCCATATTCTGCGAAAGGTAATAGAGAATGGAGATGGAGACCTGCTGCTATCCCTTGATGGCCCTATAGGGTCATATCATTGTCCAAAGGATTTTCCATTCACTCTTTCCCTCTACCTAAGGCGCAGAATTATTCCCATGTCATTGAAAATAAAAAGGAAGTTCTATATCAAGAAAAGATGGGATCATTTTATAATTCCTCTCCCTTTTAACAGGATATCGGTTAAATTTCATGAACCGGAAGCATTTTCCAGGATCGATAGAAGGGATAATTTTTCTTCACTGAAATTAAAGATCAAGACGGAAATGGAACTTCACGAGGGTCAAAACTGCTATGATGATTTCAGTTGCAGATAATCTAAGACATGTTACTGAATCATATATATTTTTCAATCCAGAAATGTGAAAGCTGAGTCTACGATTTAAATCGTAGATTATGGTAGCCCCAGGGGCTGGCAATAAGATACAGGATAAATCTGAGACTGAGGAATGTTTAATGGGGTAGGTTATTTACCATGATGGCAGGGGCGGTTCGTGATCTGCCCATCTACGAAAACAAATAAAACATAAAAAGGCAGATCATGACATACAGATCAGATATCCATAAACGCAGATCGATACGGTTGAAAGATTACGATTATTCTCTGGCGGGCTATTTGGCGATATTGCAAACGGGCAAATGGTGTTGAATGATGCGTGGCGACCATGTGGGGTTACAGCTACCGGTACCCAATTGTACAGGCAGGAAGTGATAATATGACCGACCTACCATGTCCGTTATGTTCTGACAGAAAGACAAAAAGCCATGTTTCTGGTGCTGATAAAAGACAATACTACCATTGCAGCAATTGCGGGCTGATCTTTGCTGATCCGGCTCACAGTCTCTCGGCGAAAAAGGAAAAAGAAGCCTATGAGACACACAATAACAGTCCTGAGAACAGGGGATATGTGGAATTTTTAAATCGGGCGGTAAAACCGATGATGTATTACCTGAATGACTCAATGACTGGTCTGGATTACGGTTGCGGACCTGGCCCAACATTGTCCTGGATCCTGAAGCAAAATGGAATAAAATGCGAGAATTATGATCCCTTTTTTTTAAACATAAAGCTGAAAAGAACTTACGATTTCATTTTCTGTACGGAGTGTTTTGAACATTTTTTCTATCCAGAGAAAGATATTGTAAAAATAAGGGATATTCTGAAACCTTGTGGTCTTCTCTGTGTTATGACAAACCTCTGGACTACTTTTGATGCATTCAGGTCCTGGCACTACACGAGAGACAATACCCACGTCTCTTTCTACAGTGAAGAGACTTTCCGTTTTATCTGCAGACAATTCGGCTTTGATCTTTTGTGGCAGGACCATGACAGAGTTTTGATACTGCGAAAAAGATAAGTCCTTTAGAAAACCTTCAGTCTGTTACAGGTTCAGTTATGAAGTTATGGATCTTTTGAAAAACTCATCGGAATAGATAATGAACCCAATGAACCATAGATCCGTCTAACTATTGATAGTGTACTTTTTATAAAGATCTTTGAGCTGATTGAAGTAAAAAATTCCATATAAACACAGATTCTGGTTTCAGCTTTTCTTTACAATATGCCTGGTTTGCCAAAAGTTGAAAAACATTCCATCTTTGCTGATATCTGTGATAAACTCTGATGTTAGCTTGTAACAGAGAGGCAAAAGGTGGTTCGCGAAATCCCACCTTCAAATAAAAAACTAAGGAGGAACAGCAAATGCCATTTGCAGAAGGTAAGAGTTTTGATTTTTTCGGTGAGGAGATTATTCAGGCTCAGCTGCTTGAATTGATCCCCTATTCGGGGGTTTCTCAGGAGATCCTTTATGAGACAGAGGAGTTTTCTGCTGTATGTCCCTTTTCCGGGCTTCCGGATACGGGTCTTCTCCAGATCCGATATATTCCCTCGGAGTCCATTCTTGAATTGAAATCCCTCAAGTACTACCTTACATCTTTTCGATGCTGCGGTGTATACCAGGAAAAGGCTACACAGATCATTTACAAAGATCTTTTCGAGATCCTGAAGCCTGTTTTTCTCTCCATAAAACTTGTCTATAACGTTCGCGGCGGTATCAAGTCCACGACATACATATCTTCTTCAGGTACTTCTGAAGAAGTAGTCTCCATTTAGTTGAGGGGCGTAAATATCATGGAACGTAAGAATAATATCCTGATATTTCTTGTTTCGATCTTTATCACTGGCCTGATAGGTGCAAATATCCTTGCGACAAAAATATTCACCATTGGACCGATAATGGCTCCTGCGGGAGTGATAGCTTATCCTATAACCTTTCTATGCACGGACATAATAAGCGAGCTCTGGGACAGAAACACAGCACAGAGGGTTGTATGGGCAGGATTCTTTGCCAGTGTGATATTTCTTATTCTTTCCTACGTTGCAGTGATCTTGACGCCAGCTTCATTTTATTCTCACCAGGAAGTCTTTGCGGAGATATTCGGAAAGGTGGGAAGAATTACCTTTGCGGGATTATTGGCCTATATCATAAGCCAGTCCCATGATGTATGGACATTCCATTTTCTGAAGGACCTTACTGAAGGAAGGCATCTTTGGCTCAGGAATAATCTTTCCACCATTGGAAGCCAGTTTCTGGATACGATAATCTTTATTACCATTGCCTTTGCAGGAACAATGCCTTTAAGGGCTTTGCTGCTGATGATGGCAGGTCAGTGGTTTGTGAAGGTTGTTATGGCCTTAATGGATACTCCCTTTTGCTATCTGGGTGTGGGGCTGGTTTCAAGAAGCCTGACGGTGGAAAACCAACCTGGATAATGTGAAATATGCTGTCTCTAAAAACCCACCTCTGCGGTTTCTTCCTGGAAAGAGGTGGGGTTTTTATGTCAGTCTGATTAGACTTTTCATATTAATAAATTAATTCATAAGAAAAGCCCGTTAAAGGGTTGCAGGTGCCAAATGGTCATTTCCATGCGTCGCTTCAGTATCGTTTCTTCCACCAGAAAGATGAGAAAACCATGACTCCTCCGGCGACGATAAGGAGCAGGGGAACCAGGGGCAGATCCGTATCTATCAGATCCCACAATCCTCCGATGATAAAAAGAATTCCTGTTACAAGCCAGAGGTTCTGTTGGGCAAGGTCGAAGTAACGTCTCAAAAGCTGGACTACCAGTATTATTGCTCCTATCCCGAGGAGAAAATAACCGATCCTGAAATGTAACCATTGAAATATACCCAGCCAGATGAGAAATAAACCCCACCCGAAAACACTGATCTTTGATGTCAGCCCGTTCTTTTTGTCCATTCAGGATACACCTCTCATGAAGTAATTAACCTTTTTATAAGTATATCAGACCTTTGAGTTTCAGGCCTTTTGCAGTTGGTGCTGTAGCTCAGTTCTGAATAGAGAAAAAAAACTGAATATGATAAGCTTAATAAAATATTTTTTTCGAGGTTTTCTCATTGATATAAGAAATCCCTGCGACGAGTTTTGTATTTTATTGTAAATAAACAGCAGATAAAAGCCAGATAGTGAAGGGATGGATTTTTATGGTGAGTGTTAAAGAGAGAGCAAAAGAGCTTAACCCGGAAATTGTTCAGTGGAGAAGGTATATTCACCAAAACCCGGAAATTGGGTTTGATACTCCCCGAACAGAAGAATTCATAGTTAAAAACCTTGAGGAAATGGGTATTGTGGAAATCACTAAGGGTGTTGCCGGTCACGGTGTGACTGCCCTGATAAGGGGAGATAAGCCCGGTAAGGTCCTGGGGATAAGAGCAGATATGGATGCTCTTGATATGAAGGAAGACACTGGTCTTCCCTTTGCTTCAACCAACAATTATATGCATGCATGCGGGCATGATGCCCATGTGGCTATGCTTCTTGGTGCGGCAAAGATAATTTCAGAATCTAAACAGAACCTCCATGGAACTGTAAAACTCATTTTTCAGCCTTATGAAGAGGGAGGAAAAGGAGCCCGTGCAATGATAGAAGAAGGGGTTCTGGACAATCCTCCCCTGGACGGGATCATCGGCCTCCATACGGGAAACCTCTGGAAGGGCCTGAGCCCGGGACAGATAGGATACCGTTTCGGTTCACTCATGGCAGGAGCAGACTGGTTTGATGTCACTTTTAAGGGTAAGGGCGGCCATGGTGCAACTCCCCATCTCACAGTCGATCCTATTGCTATGGCCTGTCAGGCAGTTGGAGCCCTTCAGATGATCGTAAGCCGGGAGACCAGTCCACTGGATTCCGCAGTGGTTACCGTGGCCCAGATCTCGGGAGGCCATATGCCAAATATAATTGCTCCCACCTGCAGCATCCAGGGAACTTTACGATTCCTTGATCTTCAGACTCGGGAAATACTGCATGAAAGAGTGAGGAATGTATGTGAGAATATTGCCCAGGCTATGCGGGGGCAGGCAGAAGTGGGATTCACTATTGGTCCTCCTCCTGTGATAAATGATGGAGAAATGACGAAGAAACTCCGAAAAGCTGCTCTGGAAATTCTCGGTGAGGAAGATGTTATGGAAGTTCCCGAACCCACCATGGGAGGAGAGGATATGGCCTTCTTGCTGGAGAAAGTTCCCGGGTCATTCTTTTTTCATCCTTCCTGTGAATCTGACGGAACAGATTTTCCCCATCATCATCCGAAGTTCGATATTCATGAGGATGTTCTCTGGACCGGGGCCTCTGTAATGGCGAACTTTGCCTTGACCTGGCAGCAGGATCAGTGATCAATGGCAGGATCTTTTCAGGAATAAAAAGAATTTAATAATAAAACAGGAAGGATGACTTTATATGGTACTGCACGTTGAAACACCCCTTATCAGGTCCATACCCATGGAGAAGGCTTCCGGAAGACAGGTTTTTCTTAAAATGGATGCCCTCCAGCCGGCGGGTTCCTTCAAACTCAGGGGTATTGGCCGACTCTGTGAAGAGAAAGCTAAAGAAGGAGTTAACCGCTTTATCTCTTCTTCGGGAGGAAATGCGGGATATGCAGCAGCTTGGGCTGCAAAGGAGCTTGATCTTTCAATTCTGGTGGTAGTGCCCGAAACTACTTCCCAGGAAGCAATAAATGCCATCAGGTCTCTTGGAGGAGAGGTACGTGTCCATGGTGCCAACTGGAACCAGGCCAATGAACTGGTGCTTTCCCTTTTGAAAGAGGATCCAAAGTCTGCTTATGTACATCCTTATGATAATCCCATCATGTGGAAGGGACACGGAACGATCATCGATGAGGCTTTTAAACAGGGATCCAAACCTGATGCCATAGTGCTTTCCGTTGGCGGCGGAGGTCTTCTGAGCGGTGTAGTGGAGGGGTTGAATCGAAATGGCTGGAGCGATGTTCCGGTGGTTGCCTGTGAGACTGAGGGGACAGCTTCTTTTGCGGGAACATTTAAAGCCGGCAGGATCGTCAAGCTAAAAGGGATAAATTCTGTTGCAACATCCCTTGGTGCTACATCTGTTACACCCCATGTTCTTGAGATTTTGAAGACCAATAAGATCCGTTCTTTTGTGGGGTCTGATAAATGGGCTGTTTCTGCATGCCGAAAATTTCTTGATGATCATCGCGTCCTTGTTGAGCCTGCCTGCGGAACTGCTCTTTCTGCAGTGTATGAGAACAGTCCTGTGCTGGAGGATGCAGAAAAGGTTATGGTGGTTGTTTGCGGAGGTATCGGTATCAGTTTTGATAAGCTTTCTGAACTTGAAAAGAAATTTCTGTAATTCAAATTATAACAATAATTCTGTCATATAAAAATGAAGTTTTCAACGAGGTCCCGGTATTATTACGCAGGGGCCTCGTTCCATTGGTGCATATATACAGTTAAGTTGTTTTAAAGTAAGTTATGCTGATAGGTGATGCGAGTTGAGAATATCTTTAAACGAAATTTTTACCAGGGATTTACGCCCTTTAATGATAGGGCTAATGGAAAAACACCAGAGGAAAAACCGATAGGGTATATTTACCCAAAAATCTGTAAATAACGCTCTTTATTCTTACAAATAACTATTACTATTTTAAGTTTCTATAATTTCTGCTGGTTGTTCTTTTCATCAAGTTTTGCTATTTGGTCGTCAATGTATTTTACAAGAACGTTGTTATGGTATGCCATGGCTTTGATAGCTGATTTGACATTTCCACTTTCCATGCCTTTTATTATATCCATGTGATGACCGTATCGTTCTCTTGCAGGGAATGGAGTTGTTGAAAGCGTATTGAAAGTTTTTTTCCACATCGTTTCTACCCGCTTGTGCATATCGTAGATAACAGGATTATTGAGCATGGCTGTAATAGCCAGTTCGAAATTCATATTTGGCAGTTCGTATTTAGACCCCTCTTCCACTTTTTCAGTTTCTGCGATAGAAAGTTGCTGGTCCTCCATTTCAAAAAGTTCCCTTACCTGTTCCGGTTTTATACGGGGAGTTACTTCTTTTACTACGTGTTCTTCGATCATTCTGCGTGCATCAATAAGATTTCTTAACAGGACAAAATGATCTTTTTGTTCCTTTTGATAACCTGCCAGGGGCATTGGATCCAGAGAATGGATAAAAGCTCCGCCTCCATGACGTATCTCAAGCAAACCATTGAATTCAAGAGACTTGAGAGCTTCTCTGACAGAGCTTCTACTGACTTTCATTCGGGAGGAAAGTTCCCTTTCTGAAAGTATTTTATCTCCTGGCTGAAGATTATGTGCTTTTATGTAGTTGAGGACGTTTTCAATTATTGCGTCACGCATGATTACTTTTTTGATCTTTTGTATGGGCAATGTTATCTCTCCTTTACCTTTGCAGCATTTTCTGATAGAATCTTTCAAGATGCAAGAGGTCAGACCACTTACCACTTTCCAGATATTATTATAACATCCATTGACGATTTTCTGAATAGAATATGAAGCATCTTGATATAGAATATCATTTTTTTTGAAAAAAGTGACAAGGCCGAAGTTTTATATAGTGAGACAGTTTTGAATTTTGTTATCGAAAGAGAGGTTATGCCATGCATGCTTTGGAAAAAATTCTCTCCCGGGCTTCCGGGAAGGAAAGAGTTTCTGCGGGAGAAATTGTTATGGCTGACGTGGATGTGGCGGAAGTTAATGATCTTTATCTCCAGGTTGTAAGATCCTTTTACGAATTAGGAGGCAAAAGAGTCGCCAGGCCGGATCATACTAATTTTGTTTTTGATCATTATTCACCAGCCTCAACAATCAAGGCGGCAGAAAACCAAAAAGTAATGAGAGAGTTTTGTCAGTTAATGGATATTAAAAACTTGTTTGATATCGGTGAGGGGATCTGCCACCAGGTTCTTACAGAAAGCGGTCTGGTTGGTCCTGGGAAAATAGTAGTGGAAACTGACTCACACACTACAACTCTTGGTTCGTTAGGAGCTTTTGCTACAGGAGTGGGAGCTACAGACATGGCAGTCATCCTTATATCGGGGAAATTGTGGTTTAAAGTGCCAAAAGTAATCAGGATAGTTCTGGAAGGAAAGCTCAATGAGGGCGTTATGGCAAAGGATATTATTCTACATGTTATTGGGGACCTTAAGCAGGATGCGGCAATCTATAAGGCTGTAGAATTTAGCGGTGAATGTGTACAGGAAATGCCACAGGAAGAACGTATGGTCCTTTGTAATATGGCAGTGGAAATGGGGGCAAAAACAGCCTACATAGCTCCTGATGAAATTACTCTCGATTATCTGGCACGATTTGGATGGGAAAAGGGGGAGATCTTAACTACAGATCTGGATTATGATTATGATTCCATAATTGAGTACGATATTTCGACAATAAGACCTAAAGTGGCATTGCCTGGAAGTGTGGACAATGTTTCGGAGATCCCTTCTGAAAATATTCGAATAGATCAGGTGTTCCTTGGGACTTGCACCGGAGGACGGCTTAATGATATCAGAGTTGCGGCAGAAATACTGAAAGGCAGAAAAGTCGCTCCAGGGACAAGATTTGTTGTTATCCCTGCATCTAAAATGGTTTTCCATGATGCCTTGAAGGCTGGCTATATTGATACCCTTCTAAGTGCTGGGGCCGTATTTTCCACTCCAGGATGCGGTCCATGTCTGGGTGCACATGAGGGAGTTATTGCCGCAGGAGAAAGATGTGTCAGTACATCAAGCCGTAACTTTCCCGGCAGGATGGGAAGTACTGACGCTGAAATTTACATAGTTTCGCCTGCGACAGCTGCGGCTACAGCTTTAAACGGCAGTCTCTGTAGTCCTGATTCGCTCTGAGGAGGGAGTATATTATGGAAGTAATAAAGGGGAAGGTTTTTATTTTCGGAAACAATATTGATACAGATCAGATCTATCCTGGTCGTTATATCGAATTGACGGATCACGAAGAAATTGCTACTCATGTAATGGAGGGTGCTGACCCATCCTTCTCTTCCAGTGTAAAACCTGGAGATATAGTTGTTGGAGGAAAAAATTTCGGTTGCGGTTCAAGCCGTGAACATGCAGTCATCGGTCTCAAAAATGCAAAAGTTGGTGCAGTAGTAGCAAAATCCTTTGCGCGGATATTCTTCCGGAATGCTATCAATCATGGACTTGTGGTGATCGAAGCACCAAATCTGGACGACCTTTCCCTTAAGGGAGGGGAGTATGCGAAACTTGATGTTCTTAAGGGTGAGTTCATCTCTGGAGGAGGTAAAATTACATTTCCGCCCCTTCCTGTAAATGTTATAGAGATAATTGAAGCAGGTGGTATTTTCAGTTTGTTCAAAACTAAAGGGGTAAGTGCTTTCGGTTAATATGACTCCCTGTTTATGCATTATTTTTCAGAAACTTGAAGAACAGAGATGTTAAAAAGGAGTGAAGCCAGTGAACAGGAATGATAACAAACCAGTATTGGCAGTTCCTATGGGTGATGCTGCCGGAATAGGTCCTGAAATTGTGGCGAAAGTTGCATATTCCGGCTTCTTGGAAGAATATGCAAAGCCCGTAATAGTAGGAGACGAAAGTGTCCTGAAACTGGGAATGAAAAATGCGGGAGTTGATTTCGACTATACAACTGAGACTTCCATGAAGAAAGCATTGGAGAAGGATGGTCTTGTTTTACTTGATACAGACAGCCTTGATGCTTCTAAACTGGAAATAGGCAAAGTTTCTGCAGAAAATGGCAAAGAAGAAGGGGATAACCTGATTGCCTGCATTGAATATTGTAAACAGGGTCTGATCGAAGGTTTTTGTTTTGCTCCGCTGAACAAGGCTGCTCTTAAAATGGGAGGGTATGATTATCCAAGCGAACACGAGCTTTTTGCTGATGAGTACGGGGTAAAGGAACATTTTGGAGAAATGAACGTGCTTGAAGGTTTATGGAATATTCGTGTTACAAGTCATATTCCTCTGAAAGATGTTAGTGACAGCATTACCATTCCAAAGCTCCTTGAAACGGTTCAGTTAGGATATAACACTCTGCGAAGGGCGGGTTACAAGGAGCCCCGAATGGCTATGGCTGCCTTAAATCCTCACGCAGGTGAGAGTGGGACCTGCGGCAGGGAGGAGATAGATGTAATAATTCCTGCAATAGGTATGGTTAGAAAGGAAGGCAAAAACGTGTCTGGTCCATTCCCGTCAGATACTTTATTTATCAAGGCATTTGCCGGTGAATATGATGGTGTTATAACCATGTACCATGACCAGGGACAGATCGCCATTAAGCTCAAGGGATTTCATCATTGTGTTACTGTCTCTGCTGGTCTTCCAAATGCAGTTACAACGCCTGCACATGGTACGGCTTATGATATAGCCGGGAAAGGCATATGTAAAACTTCAGCTTTTGAAGATGCCTATAAGATAGCAGCACAAATGGCTATTACCGATAGGATATTATAGATTTTCAGGCATGGGGTCACAAAATATTAAATACCTGCAGGATCTGAATAGTAAGGCGTTATTTCGAAGTCTTAATGTTTAAGCTTTCCTGCATATAAAATCTTCATTGTATGATCCTCTCCACTGTGCCTGAACGCCATTAATAACCCTACTCAAGAGCTTCCAGCACTTTTTTCACCTAACCTTCCATTGCTTTAGATTGTGAAGCAATCTTCTCAGGTAATACTTGATTTCAAGGACTAAGTCTTATGTGTCAATGTGTAGCTGGTGATGTTTTTATGAAGAGTGATTAAAAATAACGATATTTTTAATCTGCTGCACAAGCAAATAATTTCACTACTTTACCGTTGTCCTTGTTTCTGATAGAATGCGTTTAAATACAAGAGGTAGGACCACTTACCACTTACCACTTTTTAAAATTACTAAACCATAACAATGCCCTTTACTTCAAAATAATAGATACATCATTTTAATAGTGCTTGAAAACCATTATGGGTTTGAAATTTTAGTTTAGAAAAGAGTTGTTATTTTCTATCGAACAATAGCAACTATATGAAAGGAGAGATTAGAGTAGAAGTAAATTGATCAAGAAGAGTTCCCAAACTTTTTTGAATATCAGGAAGTTGAAAATACATAATGGATATCATTAAGGAGGATACTTAAATGGCAGTAATTAATCATGAAAAGTGTATTGGTTGCGAAACATGCATTCCCTATTGCCCGGTAAATGCATTCAAGAAAGTCGAAAATCAGAAAAAAGTATATGTTGACCAGGATATCTGTACCAAGTGCAATGTTTGCATAAGAGGTAATGTATGTCCAGTTGATGCAATTGAGGACGATAATTACGAGACCTTCGACAGTACTTTCCAGCATGTCCTTTCAGATCCTACCACAAGTCTCAAGGGAAGCAGCGTTCCCGGTAGGGGAACAGAAGAGATGAAAACTAATGACGTTACAGCTAGATTTAAAAAAGGCGAATACGGTATCTGTATAGACATGGGCAGACCTGGGATCGGAGTCAGATTAAGAGATGCTGAAAAGGTAGCCATGGCGGTCGCAGCTGCAGGAATGGAGCTTGAAGGTCCGGAGTGTACTCCTCTTGCTCAGCTCATGACCGATCTTAATACAGGAAAGCTTCAGGATGATGTACTTGACCTGAACATTCTTTCCATAATAGTTGAAGGCAAATGTAGTCCCGATAAGGTTGGTGATGTACTAAAGGCCCTTCAGAAGGTGGAGAAAGAGATCGATACTGTATTCAGCCTTGGTATCGTTGCCAGAGTTGATGAAAACGGTCATTCCCCAATTATCGACACCATTGAAGAGCTTGGTATCCCGAAACCCGTCAGGGGCAAACTTAACGTTGGCCTTGGGCGTCCTTTAATTGATTAGTAAGGAGGAATATGCGTAATGACACATTCACTTCATAGATATGGAACAGTGGAATCTCAGAAACATGATTTTGTCTGGTTCATGTACCAGGCCAAAGGTGTAAACGATGTTAATTCAGTAGAAAAGGGACTTCAGTTCATAGAAGTTGTAGAGAAATATGGTTCCGAGAACTGGGGTGACGTAAGGACCGGCTGTAAGCTTGAGCATGGCGTCGAAAAGATCAAGGAGAATCTTACCGACAGGTCAAGGCTTAGAGGCGTTTTTACAAGCAAAGAACAGGTTCTAAACTTTCTCAAAGATATAAAGGAAAGGGACCTCGGACAGTCAGTTATTATTGCAGGTCTTCTGGACGAGATAATTGATGCATGCAAGGAGGCAGGTCTGAAACCACATACTATGAACTACTCCCTCGGGATATGGGGTAAAAAAGAACTTCTTCCTGAAGATGACGTGCTGGCCATAACCACTATGTGCGGACATCATATGATCTCTTCGGGCATAGTAGAAAAGAACTTGAAGCTTGTAAGAGAGGGTAAAAAGTCAGCAGAAAAGGCAGCGAAAGAAATGGCAGTACTTTGTCCCTGCGGTATCTTCAATCAGGTAAGGGCTGAAAAAATACTTAAAGAAGGCCAGGAACAATAGTAAAACATACAGAATTTTGCAGGGGTGACATTTGTTCAAAATTTTCACGTCCACTCATTTTTCACAGATCTTAAGTCTGAGAGATAGAGAGGGGTGATCTATTTAAAGCAGTAAAAAGCTTCAGGAGGTAATTAATAAACACCTAATTATGGGGAGGTATGCAAGAAAATGAGAAAATATCTATTGATAATGCTTGCAGTAGCAGTAGCAGTAGTAATGAGTGCCGGGATGGCGCTTGCCGCGGACTATCCGACTAAAGCAGTAACATTTGTCTATCATTCACAGGCAGGCTCAGGTGGAGACATATTCCTTAGAAATATGGGCAAGGCAATAGAGCCCCATATTGGACAGCCCGTTGTTGTTGAAAACAGGACAGGTGGAGGCGGTTCAAACGCCTGGACCTATGTCAGGGATGCCAAGCCCGACGGCTATACCCTTCTCGGAATATCCTCTTCTCTTCTTGCCGGGCCACTTCAGACAGATATGAACGTTGACTATACCTATTTCAAACCTGTAGCACAGGTTTTCTTTGATCCCTCTGTAATTTATGTGCCGGCTAAAAGTGAACTGAACACCTTTGAAGATATTATTGAGCATGCAAAGGCCAACCCCGGAAAACAGAAATGGGGAGGCGGCAATCCAGGTAGTGCAGAGACAATGTGCATACAGAGAGTTGCCCAGCTTGCCGGTATGGACATTAATGTAATCCCCTTCGAGGGTGGATCAGACGTTATGGTAGAGATAGTAGCAGGCCGTATCGATGCAGCCGTAGGCGAATATGCTGAGATAGCAAGCCAGGTTGAGGCAGGCAATGTAAAACTGGTTGCCCTTCTTAACGAGGAAAGAATGGATTCTCTTCCGGATGTTCCTACACTTAAAGAGTCTGGTGTTGACTTTACCTTCGAAAAGATCAGGGGAATAGTTGCACCGAAGGCAACTCCTGATGAAGTCATTGAAGTCTGGACAAATAACCTTGAAAAGATCTATGACGATCCCGGATTCCAGAAATACTACGAAGAGAACAACCTTATCCCTCGCTTCAAGACGGGACTACAGTTCCAGAAAGCTATGAACGAGCAGTGGAACTTCTTCGTTGAAATGGGAGAGAAAATGGAATAACGGCTAAAAGGCCGCAGAGATTGTGAAATGAAGAAAAGTAACAGAATATTTTACAATTATGATTGATTAAATCCATGCTCAAGATTACCTCCATCTGGAGGTAATCTTGAGCGACTAACAGGATGGTAATTATGACAGGTAAAATTTTAGGAAGAATAATTCTGAATATAGCATGGATTGTCATCGCTGTGGTTTTCTATTGGGTCTCTATCCCATATGCGGATGCAAAGACCCTTGATCCGGTAGGACCGCACGTTTTCCCACAGATAATGTCAGTAGTGATCATATTATGTGCAGGTGGAAACCTGCTAATGATGTTGCTTGCTGTTCTTAAACCCAAAGTTGTTGATGTGGACCTGGAAGAGGGAAAAGGTGAAGGCATCGATCTTGTCAGTATATTTAAGGTAGTTCTTGTAATTGCTGTTTCAGCAGTATATATACTGATCATTCACTGGGCTGGATACCTGATCAGTACAATAATGCTTATTTCATTGCTTATGCTGATCCAGGGAGATATAGGATTGGGCAAAAATCTGATGATAAGTTTTGGTTTCTCACTTTTCCTTTATATCGTTTTTTTGAAGTTCCTGAATATCCTTCTGCCAGCAGGTGTTCTGGAATACTTATTTGGCAACCAGGTATGATTTATATTTAAAGTGGAGAGGTTGAAGCCTATATGGATTTAATGCAGAACATTGCACTCGGTGCAAGTGTAGTTTTTACAACCAATGGCTTGCTTGCGATTATTGCAGGTGTTATTGCAGGTACTATTGGAGGGGCTATTCCGGGTATTAACTCTTCGATGACCATGGCCATACTGTTGCCGTTCACATGGGGAATGGATCCAACCTCGGCTATACTTTTATATGCGGGTATTTACTGTGGCGGTCAGTATGGAGGTTCAATACCCTCGATCCTTATCGGTACTCCCGGAACTCCTTCTTCAGCTGCTACTGTTATGGATGGTTATCCACTTCACCTGAAGGGTAAAACAGGCCTGGCTCTTGGAATGTCTTTATATGCAAGTGTCACTGGCGGTTTGATTGCCAGTGTTGTCCTCATGATCCTTGCTATCCCCCTTGCGAAAGTAGCTCTTGCTTTCGGCCCACCGGAGTATTTCGCACTTGCACTTGTGGGTCTGACCCTTGTTGCATCTCTTTCGGCTGATGTGTTTAAGGGACTTATAGCTGCATCGATAGGGTTGCTAATAGCGACTATTGGACTCGATCCCTTTGCGGGCATGGTAAGATTTGGATTCGGTTCGGAACAGCTGATCGAAGGGTTTGAACTGATACCTTTCTATATGGGTATTTTTGCTCTCAGCCAGGTTCTTTATATCATCTATAAAAAGATAGAACGTGTTCCCGTTGATCTTGGAGTCAGCTCAAAGTATCCTACATTTCGTGATTACAGGATCTGCCTGCCTATTATTATCATGGGGTCCATTATAGGTATCTTCGTAGGCGCAATGCCTGGAGCGGGAGCTTCGATCGCATGCTGGATAGGTTACAACGAAGCTAAGAGATGGTCTAAACATCCGAAAGATTTTGGAGAAGGAGCACTGGAAGGTGTAGCAGCTCCCGAAGCTACTAACAACGGTGTAACCGGAGGAGCAATGGTACCTCTTCTTTCGCTTGGAATCCCGGGTTCAAATTCGACGGCGATCATGTTGGGAGTGCTTATAATACATGGCCTAAGGCCAGGTCCCATGCTTTTTGTTACAAATCCTGAAGTTCCTTATTCGATCTTTGTTTCCCTTTTTGTTGCAAATATAGTAATGATATTTGTCGCACTATTCTTTATAAAGATACTTATAAGGATAGTAAATGTTCATGAATCGATAATGAACGCATGTATTCTTGCTATAGTTTTTATCGGTGCCTTTTCTGTAAACAACAGTGTCTTTGATATTTTTGCAGTGCTTATATTCGGTATATTGGGATTGATACTAAAGATCTACGATTACCCTGTAACGGCGACTGCACTGGGTTTTGTTTTAGGGTACCTGGTCGAAAGTAATTTCCGAAGGTCCCTGACAGTTTCCGGAGGAGACTGGATGATCTTTATCGAGAATCCAATTTCGCTGGTATTAATTATTATTGCAGTTTTAAGTGTTGCATACTCAATTTATGCCAATTACTTCAAAGGGAAAAAGAGTTCTGCTTAAAACAGAAGACAAGTTTTAAATGTTATTTTCGTTTCAGGATGACTCGTTATATTGCAGAGTAATTTTATTGTTATAGGAGGATCCCTGGGACTGATAAATCAGGCAATGACAGGGACGTCAGTTTTAAGGGCGTCCCTGTATCTTTAGAGTAAAATGATATTTCGGTAGCTAAATGCAATACAATCAGTTTTCGATAACAGGAGGAGAGAGTTGATATGGCAAATTATAAAATAGGTGTTTTGCCAGGTGACGATATAGGGCTTGAAGTTGTACCTGTAGCAGTTGATGTACTCAAGACGGCTGTTAAAAAATGCAATGGTGTCAGAATAGATTGGGTTGACCTTCCAGTTGGTTATCCCTCATACCTGAAAAACGGAGAAACACTTCCCAAAAAAACATTTGATACATTGTTTGATCTTGATGGATGGATCCTTGGTCCAATAGGTCACATGTCATACCCGAAGGATGATCCAAAAGCAATAAACCCCCATCCTATACTGAGAAGAAGTTTTGACCTGGCAAGCAACATAAGACCTACCAGGGCCTATGAGAATGTTCCCAGTCTTCACAATGATGTTGACCTCGTTATAGTCCGTGAAAATAACGAAGGGTTTCAACCTGACAGGAATATGTACAAAGGTAAGGCTGAATTCATGCCAACACCCGACATGGCATTATCCATGAGGGTAATTACTGAACGTAATTCGAAAATGGTGGCCAGAACAGCCTTTGAGCTTGCAAGGCAACGGGCCGGAAAAAAGAAAGTTACTGCTATACATAAGAACACGGTTTTTAAACTTACATGCGGACTTTTCGTTGATACCTGCAGGGAGGTAAGCAAAGAGTATCCAGATATTGAATTTGATACTGCTGTTGTTGATACCTTTGCAATGCACCTTGTTATGCACCCTCAGAGATATGATGTAGTTGTTACGACAAACATGTATGGGGATATTCTTTCCGACGAAGCTGCGGGCCTGGTAGGGGGTCTTGGAATGGCTCCAGGCTTATGCGTAGGTCCGAAATATGCCATGGCACAGGCAACTCACGGGTCAGCTCCTGATATTGCAGGCAAACACATTGCAAATCCTTATGCCCTGGTCATATCAGCCCAGATGCTTCTTTCCTGGCTTGGAAACCTGAAGAATGATATAGAGGCTGTCCAGGCTTCAAAGAATATTGAAAGTGCAGTAAACAAAGTTCTTTCGGATAAAAAGAATGTGACACCTGATCTTGGAGGTAAATCGACTACAGAAGAAATGGGTAGAACTATCTGCGAAGCTATAAGTGAACTGTAGAATCTGTTGATGCCCATAAGTGCCATGTTCACTTATGGGCTTATTTTAAGAAACTAAATAAACCCTCGAAGGAGATGATAAGAATGCAGGGAGGAACAAAAAAAACGACAGTCTCCATACCGTATGGAAATGATTTCCTTGAAACTGAGGTCCCCAATCTTATTACAACGCTGACTCCACCCTATGTAGAAGAACTTGCAGATCCGGCAAAATTGTTAAGGGAGAAACTCGAAGACCCCATCGGTACTCCATCCCTGAAGGTCCTTGCTGAAGGAAAAGAGGATGCAGTAATTGTAATAAACGATATAACGAGACCCTGTCACTCGGAGATCCTTGTCCCGGGTATTGTCAAGGTGCTCAACGAGGCAGGCATAGAAGACGAGAACATAAAGCTCCTTGTTGCAACAGGAAACCACAGGGGCAATACAAAAGAAGAACTTGAAGGAATGGTAGGAAAGGACATAGTCAGCAGGCTAAGGATCTATAACCATGATGACATGGACAAAGACAGCCTTGAATACCTTGGAACAACTGAGAGAGGAATACCTGTATATGTTAACAGGATATTTGTTGAAGCTTCTCTGAAAATCCTTACAGGTATAGTCTCTCCCCATCATTCTGCAGGGTTCGGAGGTGGCCGGAAGAGCGTTCTTCCCGGAATTGCAGGTATAGATTCTATTAGTCCGCACCATTCTTTTCCAATAAGGCCATTTGAACCCTCCATGGGATGGATCGATGGCAATCCAATGCACGAAGAATCTCTTGCCGCTGCCAGAATGGCCAAAGTTGATTTTATCGTCAACGTTGTGAACAACATTGACGAAAAGGTAGCAGGCATTTTTGCAGGTGAGCTTGACATGGCCCATCGAGCAGGAGTGGATCTCTGCAACAGGGTCCACCGCGCCAGAACTCCCAGAATGGCGGATGTGGTTATCACAAGTCCCGGAGGTTTTCCAAGAGATTTTGACCTGCACCAGTCCCAGAAAGCAGTGGTGCCGGCAGAAATGTGCTGCAAAAAGGGAGGAGTTATTATCCTTGTCACTCAGGCTCCCGACGGAATAGGCAAGTTCGGAGGATGGCTGAAAAATGCAGATAAACCCGGAGATGTTATCGAAAGGTTCAAAAAAGAGGGTTTTACTCCTGAGTCGTCAAGCAAAGCCCTTTACTATGCAAGAGCTCTGGACAATTTCCAGTTAATGATAGTTACAGACGGAATATCCGCTGATGAACTTAGAGAAATGTTCTTTATCCCCATTCCAAGCGTCGAAGTAGCCATCGACGAGAGCATGAAGATCATGGGATCTGATGCCGAGTTTCTTTTCATCCCCCACGGAAGCGAGATAATTCCTGAAGTGGGATTTTAAAATCAGGTCCAGATCTGATCCTTAACTTTAAATAAAGGGAGACAGAATAATGAGGAAGAATAAACTTAGAGAAAAAATAAGAAATGACCAGCCAACCCTTGGCACCCGTCTTCTCAGCGTATGGCCGGGTATGGTCGAACTTGTCGGAAATACCGGATTGTTCGATTACGTTGAATATCTCGGCGAATATTCACCCTGGGATCTTTACGATCTTGAAAACTTTGCCAGGGCGTCAGAACTCAGTGATATGTCTACCATGATAAAGATCGACCAGTTCCACAGAGATTTTATTGCTCAGCGAGCACTTGGATCTGGCATTCAGAATGTGCTTTTCACGGATGTCAGAACTGCGGACGAGATAAGGGAATGTGTCCGACTCGTCAGGGCTGAGACGCCTGAGACCGGTGGTTTGAATGGAGCTGCCAATCGCAGAAGCGTGGGTTACTATGTTGAGGCAGGTTCTCAGAATTACGTTCAGGCCCTTGAAGATTCGGTTATTGCGGTCATGATAGAGAAGAAGGAAGCCGTGGAGAACCTCGAGGAGATCCTTGATGTTCCTGGAATAGATATGATCCAGTTCGGACCTGGTGATTATTCGCTCAGTCTTGGTTATCCGGGACAGAGAAACCACCCTGAAGTCAAAGAAGCAGAACTGAAAGTAATAAAAATGGCAATTGAAAAAGGCATCAGACCAAGGCTGGAAATAGGTTCAATTAATTATAAGAAGGAAGATCTCCATAAATATCTCAATTTAGGTGTTAAGGATCTACATTTACCCAGTGAGGCGAAAATTGTTTATGAATGGCTAACTGAAAATGGAAGGACTCTTAAAAAGATTTTTGATTAACCTGGCTGTTCCATATGGTAAATCTTTCAGATTGGCCCAGAAGTAAGTTACTATCAAAATCTATTCAAATATAAAACTGTCATTCTCTTGACCTGATCCAGTAATGCCGGCTTAGGGATATCTGGACCGACTTTAAAGACGCTATTCTCATTTAGCGTCTTTTTTTATGTGTTCCTGCATTTACCATTTCATTCAGATTCTCCCTTAAGATAGGAGAGGTTCTTATGAACAGAAAAGAATTGGATATATCAGTATATCTTTAGTTACTCGTGATGATCCAAAGATGCCTGAAATAGTAAGTGTTGTCATTTCAAGAGGAGTAGGAGATGTCTTTGGAACGAGCAGTAAAATAAGAACTGAACCGCGGATAGGTATAGATGGACTTAATAGATAATCAGATCAGTGTCAGTTCCAGTGCCTGCAATAAGGAGTATTACTTGTGAAAATGCTCCTCTTGTAATGGGAGCTGGTGCAACTGGGATTTCCGTTATTCTGGTCATTTTTGATCCTCTGGATCTGGAGGAAGCTAAAAGGATGTTTTATAAAACAGTCTCAGGAAAAGTTGGAGAATGAGCATCAGGGAATTACCGGAATGGTAGGAGAGTTCACTGAAAAGACTTCTTAAGGAGTGATCTCTTATCAACCACATTAACAAATTCGTAGCAATGAATGAATCTGCCAATATTACGATGGCTGCAGTAGCGCGTTCCATAATCGGGAATGTGCTTGAGAAATGAGAAAGATCTGTCGGGGTCTTTCCGCTTGGAGGAGGTTTTTTATGAGGGTTCATGAGATAGGTGAGTTTGATCTGATCCATCGTCTTGAAAAGATCATTCCGAAAAAAGGTGAAGGCGTAGTTACTGGAATAGGTGATGATTGTGCGGTTCTGAGGATGCCTGGAGATCTATCTCTGTGGACAACGGACAGCACAATTGAGGGTGTCCATTTTCTGCCTTTCCTGGCAACCCCGGAACAGATAGGGCGCAAAGCCCTGTTATCCAATCTGAGTGATATCGCTTCCATGGGAGGTACGCCCCTTTATGCGACGATCTCCCTTTCTATGCCTTCAGACGCAAGTGTGGAATGGATCGAGAGATTATATGAGGGTATTGCGGAGCATGCACGAAAATACTCTGTAGCTATAGTCGGCGGAAATACAAGTATGTCTCCCTATGGTCTGCGCCTGGATATATCCGTTCTTGGAAAAGTGCCGGAATCTCAGATCCTGATGCGCTCAGGAGCTGGATCTGGAGATGTGGTTCTTGTGACAGGAACCATCGGAGATGCTTTTTGCGGTCTGGAGTCTGTCTTCAATCCTACCATTACTGTTGATCCGGAGGTGCGGAATACACTGATCCAGAGATATATAAACCCTTTTTCGCGCCTGAGGGAAGCACGTGTCATCTCAGAGAGCGGCATCGCTACGGCAATGATAGATATAAGCGATGGATTATCATCCGATCTTCTTCATATCTGTGACTCATCCGGGACAGGTGTGGAAATATATGCCTCAGATCTGCCCATTTCGGATGAAGTAAAATCCTTCAGCAGGAGTTGCGGGATAAATCCCTGTCATTATGCTCTTGCAGGGGGAGATGACTATGGACTTCTTCTAACAGCAAAGCAGGAGACTTATGAATTTTTGATACAAAAAGTTCTGGAAGAGACCGGGACAGTTCTTAAGAAGATCGGCAATATAACTGATCAGAAAAATAGCAGGTCACTGGTAATGCCTGATGGAAAAAGTAAGGTTCTCGGAGCAGACGGGTGGCAGCATTTCCCCGGGGTCTATTCTCAAGAATAATTTTCCTGTGCCGGGGAGCTTGATCGAAGGATCGGGTGTAAGATCAATGGTGGAGGTGTTATCATGACTCAATTTGCTGAACGTATGAAGACCATGGAAAAATCTGCAAAAATTATCCGAAACCTTTTCGGGTCAATGAATGATCCGGACATGATCTCTTTTTCCGGGGGAGCCCCGGCAAAGGAAGCTCTTCCTATTGATATAGTTCGTGAAATTACATATGAGGTCATGAGAAAAGACCAGAGGGGAGTGGAAGCCCTCCAGTATGGCAACGTCATGGGTCTTCCCGATCTGCGGCAAGTGGTGGTAAGCCAGTTGCTTGCTCCTAAGGGGGTCCATGCCAGGGCTGATAACATTCTTATAACCAGCGGTGGCCTGGAAGGTATGAATCTTCTTTGTCAGCTCTTTATAGATCCAGGAGACGTTATCCTTGTTGAATCACCCACTTTTGTCCACTGCGTGGAGATTTTTGAAATGTTCCAGGCCAGATGTGTTGCTGTGGAAATGGATGAGAACGGAATGGTGCCTGAAGACCTTGAAGAGAAGATAAAAAATTACAATCCCAAGATCGTCTATGTTATTCCCACATTTCACAATCCCACGGGCCGTACCCTCTCTCTGGAAAGAAGAGAAAAGATCGCCCATCTTGGAAGTCAGTATGATGTGATAATTCTCGAAGATGACCCTTACAGGGATATTCGTTACAGCGGAGAGGACCTGAAACCTATCAAGGCCTTCGATGAAACGGGACATACTGTCCTGGCAAACAGTTTCTCAAAGATATTTTCACCAGGTAGCAGGCTTGGGTACATACTGGCAAGTGACGAGATAACAGCAAAACTTTTTGATGCCAAGACGGCAACCAATTCTCATACATCAATGCTTCCACAGGTTATCTGTGCAGAGTTTTTCAAGCGGGGTTTCTATCCGGAGCATCACAGGAGGATCTGTGACCTTTACCGGAAAAGAAGGGATGCCATGATAGAAAGCATTGACCGCTTTTTCCCCGAAGGTACCATCAGGACTTACCCCGATGGGGGGCTTTTTACATGGGCGGAACTGCCCGGAGGGATCAATACTACTGATCTGCTTGAAGAGTCCACTTCAAACCCTGATGTAAAGGTCGCCTACGTAGCTGGAGAAGGTTTCTTCATAGAAGGAGGCGGCAAGGGGAATAATTGTATGAGGCTCAGTTTTGGCGGAGTAGATCCTGAAAAGATCAGGATTGGAATGGAAAAACTTGGGAACCTTATCTGCCCAAAAGTGCTATAGGGTTTTCAGAAACAATATAATTCATTGAGTTCAGGTCCTGTTGATTTAAACCGGACCTGAATTATTATTTGTCATATATTTGCAGGGCATTACTAAAGAACGGTTGCATCGTTCCCTGGAAATCTTCGATGTAATTTCATCCCTGGAGTATCTTTTCCCAAGTCCATTTCATAAAGCTGATTTGCCTCAAATATTTATTAACTCAGATACAGTCTTCCCATGAGCTTTTGCCTGATCCGGTTTTGAAATATTCATCCATGAAAGAGACAATTTTACATTTATCCAGTTCCTTTTCCTCTGCATTTCAGATGGGATTGCGGAAGATCGCGGATCAGAGTCCGTTTATACTGGAGGATGAAAAGAGTGCCCTTTCCTTTTTATAATAAAGTATCCATGTTTGAATTAACTTGACAGAAATTTCTGTATATTGATAATTGATATCAGCAACGAATAATTACCCTTCTTTTCAACTTTCATTTATCGCATTCATTACCCCACATCTTTACACAGCTTTATACAGCAAAAAGCAGAACAAGTTCATTTCCAGATTGCCAGAAGTTGCACTTCAAATTAATTGGGGAGGTCTTTGCTATGACGCAAAGTATCAAGGGATATTCAGGGATTTGTTGCTCTGTTTTTGTTTTACTTGCCTTGCTTTTCTGTTTCAGTTCTGTGGGATATGCGTATTATGAATTGGATCCGACTTTTGGAGACGGAGGGATAATGAGTACCGATTTTGGAGGGTTGGATACATACGCAGAGTCATGTTTCATTGATACTGATAATAGGATAGTATTGGCTGGAAGAAGCTGGCCAGTCACAGATATTTTTCTTGCCCGGTATACAGCAGATGGACAGCTTGATCCTTCATTTGGAACAGGTGGGTTGGTAAGTTATGACCTTGGAAATAAAGAGGCTGCCTACTCCTGTTGTATGGATAGTAATGCCAATATAGTCGTTGCAGGATATTCTGAAGTGATCAATCAGGACCAGGACTTTTTGATCCTTCGGTTTGATGAGAATGGATCATACTTAGATCACTATATTCATGATTTTGTTGATGGAAGGGATACAGCCTATGCATGTATTCTTGACAGCAAGGACAGGAGTATTGCCGTCGGATTAGCTGCGGTTGATACAGCTGATTTTGATTTCGGGCTTATTCGATGTACATCTAATGATCTTCAACTTGACAAAGCTATTACAACAGATTTCTGGGATAGAGAGAACGATAGAGCCTATGGTTTAGATATTGATAGTCAGGGACGAGTTGTAGTCGTAGGATCTACTGGTGCCAATTGTAACCTTAATGATAATACAGTGAACTTCGCTATTACCAGATATAAAGAAGACGGTACATGGGATTCTGGTTTCGGTTTGGTGAGCACAGATTTTGATGAAAATCTTTGGGATCAAGCTCGTTCTGTGGTTATTGATAGTGATGATAGCTATGTTGTTGTTGGTTCGGCAGAGAGGCCTGGGAGTGGTTATCACGATTTTGCTCTCGCAAGATATAATCCTGACGGTACCCTCGATACTGACTTTGGAGTAGATGGCAAAGTAAAAAAATATATTCCAAGTTCTTCAAACCAGACTTATGCAAATTGCTGTGCTATAGATAAACAGGGCAATATCATTGTTGTAGGGGAGAACTATTACCTTAATGATCATTACATGGTCATTGCTCGTTTTACAGCGGATGGCATTCTTGACACAGCGTTTACTGAGGATGGGAAAGGTTATCTGTTGACCGATATTGGTTTTGATGACAGTGCAGCGTATTGTGTTATAGATGATGAGGATCGGATAGTGGTAGCTGGGTCTACAGGAGGAAGTACTCTTGATTACGATTTCGTTGTCGCACGATACAGAGATGCTGGGGGAACAGTGAACGAATATACTGTTACTGTAAGCTGTGGGAACGGTGGAGAAATAATCCCACCTTCACAAACTGTAACAGAAGGCGAAAATGCCATTTTCACCATAGCTCCTGATGAGGGATATTCTCTAAGCCAGTACAGTGTGGATATAGGATCTTGTTCACACGATGAAGGTACAGATACTATCACTGTCAATAATGTGCAGGCAAACTCTCAATTGTCTGTGAGTTTTGAAATGAATCAGGATCCTGAAAACCCTGAGGAGTCTTCCTCCAGTGATGGATGTAATATTGGAAGTCTTCCTGGAATAGCGGGTTTATTATTCCTTCCAGTAGTGTTCCTTTTAATGAAGAAGAAGTAATTCACAAAAAAGTTCTTTTCAAGTCGATAAGTATTCAGTACCCCGAAATTCCTTCGGGGTACCTCCCGTTTTCCAGAAAAATAAGGGGTCTACCATATCAGATGGAGGATCGTCGTAGTGGTTTCTCTCCTTTTTGCAGGGGAGTTTGAGACTGCATATTCCGCCGTCTTCATTTTTTGCCCTTACTTCTATATCCAGATAGCATTCTAAAGCGTTATAATGTATTTCAGAAATTATTAGAACAAAAAATGTTTTTCATGGGCTCAGATTTATTCTGCAGCTCTTTTGGTAACTCCTGTCGATCTGGAAATTATGATTTATAACTGGTGTAACTTTTTGGAGGTATTGGTATGAAAATTATCAGAGATATGGGTTCCATAGCTTTTGTGACTGGTCTGTTCGTTTCCATCTTCACTGGTATTCCCTGGGCGGTAATGGTTGCAGATGATCCTCCTGTACCGTGGTGGCTGAGGCTGGGTATTTTCGCACTTCTCGGTGGTGTCCTTGTGGTTCTTGTAACAGTAACCATAGAGCAGAGGACTAAGAAAAAGAAAATAAAAAAGATGTCAGTTGTTACTCCTCCCAAAACAGCTCTCATCCTTCAGAATACTGATAACATACCAGCTCGAAATGTCACTGAAATAATTGGCCTGGTTCAGGGGCACACGGTATATGCTATCTGGATCGGTAATGATCTTTCAGCCATAATCCGTCTGATCCTTGGAGGAGAATTAAAGGAGTACACCCGGATGATGGGGAAGGCCCGTACTCTGGCTACCAGCAGGATGATTGCCAGAGCAGAGAAGATGGGAGCAGATGCTGTGATAAATGTCAGGTACATGACCACAGGCGTTATTGCAAGTGCAGCTGAGATTCTGGTCTATGGAACTGCTGTCAAGCTTGATCAGAAAGACTGTATTGAATAATGAGAGCCCCTGTGAAAACTCCAGGGGCTTTATAATGAGATCTTGAATTAAATGTAGCACAAAATGAATCGAAAAGCCTGACACCTGTTTACTCGATATGCGTTCAACTGTGATCCAGTGTTTAATGGTATTCTTAATCCTTCATTCCAATTTTCAAACCCATTTTTTTATAATGAGGTTCCAGAGGGTATTCTTCTTTAAGTTTAAATTGCACCGGAAGTCCGCCATCTGCTTCTCCTACAGCATCAAGTCCTTCAATAAGTTTTCCCAGTTTATCAATGGGTAAAGTGAAAATGATCTCGTTATCCTGAGCTGCTGCTCTTCTTCTGTCTCCGTCACAGGCTATACCACCCTGAAAAATGTTTCTTTCAGGGTGAAAGCACTTATAATAAGAGCGTTCCTCTTAAGGATGGCTCCTATTATTGTTTGTTAGAGGGTAATTTATTCTCTTTACCTGGGGATAGTCATTTTTTTGAACATGCTATAACATGCTAAAATGATGAATATGCGTATTAATTGAATGAAGTTGGTTCTTTTAAGGGATGGATTTTTTCAGTTTTAAAAAGGAGGAATTTCTCATGAAGAGAAGATTTTCGGCTCTTATGGTCATGGCATTGATAATTATTTGTCTTTTTGCTACAGATGTCCTGGCTAAAGTCCAGATCAAGAGCCCGCCGAAGCCGCCTGTACAAATACCAGTCAAGCCAGTAAAACCCCCTGTAAATTTCAAGAAGATCCCTCAAATTGTTCTTCCAGACCTGGTGATAGAGAATTTTACAGTGAATGCTCAGGCAATGACGGAAGATAATTCTCAGATGCATTTTCCTGTCACAGTGACCATAAGGAATATTGGAGATGCACAGGTGGGTAATCCCTTTTACATCGTTTTTGAATATTTCAGGAGCAACTTAAACCAGTGGCAACCAGACCGGACCCGCTCTAATGCAATAAGGGTCAATATGCCCATTATCCCCGGGCATAGCGTGAATATACCAGGTGAACTCAAGATAGGAAAGGTAATGGGTTCTGACAGAGATTTCAGGGTAAGGGCTGTTGTGGATTCATTGGAATTTGAAGAATTTCCTCCAGAGGGCGGAGAAATTTCCGAAAGCAATGAAAATAACAATGTGAGCAGCGAAACCACACTTTCCACACCTTATGTTGCCCAGTTAACGGGTATTGACAGAGATTCCGCAGTAAGAGGCGTGGATGAAATCTTTATCACAGGAACAGGGCTGGGAGAACAGTCAAGTGAACGTGTTCTGATGATAGACGGTAATGGGCAAACGGCTCAGGCGGAAGTTACAAGGTGGACTCCGGGAGGGATCAATTTCAGGATCCCAGGTAATTTCCCAACAGGAGACAGCAGGGTTTATATCGCAGAAAGCGCTACTCTGCAGCAGCTCACCTCTTCGCAGCCCGTAATTGTTACTGAAAGAAGACCGCTGAAGTGGGTAAAATTCATGGATGCTTTCAACCTCATAGGAGGTGCCTTTTCAATAAGACTTCATACCTGGTCCGGGGGATCAGGATATGAAAATGTTTCAGAGATGACAACTCTGGATAATAGCGCTCCTGCCTCCCTTAATGTTCCGAAGATCCAGTTTAAAACGGATGTTGGGTATTACAGGTTCCTGGTGAATGATTTCAAAACTCTTGATATCAACCAGTCAGAAAACGCTTTCAGCGTGGACAGGCAGGGATGTGCTGATAACCAGATGAGACTGCTCATTCGCTTTGAAAGCCAGAATAAGGAACTCATAGGTTATTACAAAGTCCTGGGTCCTGCTGGTAAATGGAGGAGACAGGGTGCTCCGGATATCCATGTAAACAATGGGTTGGTAACGGTCCGTTTCCAGTTTTTTGACCCTGGAACAGGTTCTTTGGGCTATAATGCAGCAGCGAACTTCACAGGAGATATATCCGCCTCTGGAAAGGCCTGGAATGCAATACTGGATCTTTTTATGAGTGATTGGGATAACAAGGTGAGAAAGCAGGTAAATACTGGAATACGGCATGCTATTAATTCTCCGGATGTTAAACAGTCCATAATTGCGAGTTTCATGGAGTTCATTCACTTCCAGCTTGGTCTTGGCCAGAATGACACTATCCGGAAGATTGATTTCACAAGTGATGCCATTGTAATTACCTATTACTGAGGTAGAACTTCAATTTTTCGGTCACAAAATAATGCAGGAGGCGGGAATCTTACACCTCCTGCATTATATTATCTGTGTACTGGTTAATGTTTCAGTTCTATTCTGAAGTATTTCGCATCTATTTTCAGAAGCGGAATCAATACCTGAAATACAGCAAGGAACAATACAAACACAAAGGTAGTTCTTAATGACCGTGAATATTTTAAAACAGATCCTCCCGTAAAATTTTTAACGATAGAAAGATGTCAACCTTTCATATTCCTTTTTTAGATATTCTTTAAAAAAGTTTCAGCAGTCTTAATTACAACAAAATACCGCAAGGATTTTCCAAGGGCCACCCAGAATATAAAAATCCGCAGTTCAAGGTTAAAAACTCCAGCTACAACTGTCAACGGATCCCCTATGATGGGGACCCATGCCAGGGATAAGATGGGGGCTCCCAATTTCCTGTACATTTTTTCAGCTTTCTGCCGTTTTCCAGAATTTACTTTGATGTAACGAGATAACACAAAGTTCGTTCCCAACTTACCAACATAGTAATTTGTAATGGAACCAAGAGTATTGCCTGCCGTAGCAACTGAAAAAACAAGCAGGGGATCATAGCCCGAGACAGCCATCAGGGCAACAAATACTTCTGATCCAAGTGGAATTAAAGTTGCGGCTGAAAAACTTACTAAAAAAAGTCCCAGGTACCCGGATTGGAAAACCAGATCTTCTATCATTTTTCAAGTGACCTCTTTTCGGTGTTTTCATTCCGGATAATGGAGAACCTGTTCAACATCGTTATTCCAAATGAAATATCTGTTTTCATTATCCCGGTTATGACTGGATCAAGCTGGATAAAACCTTTATTATGGCCTGGGCAGAGATCCTGATATCCTCATCTCTGGTTGCCCAGCTCGATACGGAGATCCTCATGGCTTCCATGTCCTTCCACCTGGAACCGCCTGCCCAGCAGGTCCCTTCTTCCTGTACAAGAGATATTACCAGCCTTGTAAAAGATGCATCATCAATTCCTTCAGGATCAATAAACCTTACAAGTACCTGGTTAAGAATAACTTCGTTAAGGATCTCTATATTCGGGTCTTCTTCCAAAAGCGAAGCCATAAGCCTGGCCTGCCGGCAGTTTCGCTCTACTATTTCCCCGACTCCTTCTCTTCCCAGAGAGCGGAGGCATGCATAAAGAGCAAAACCTCTTGCCCTTCTCGATGATTCGGGAACCCATTGGGAGGGGTCCCGAATTTCATCTGAGGCAGCTATATAATAAGGTGCCTTAAGGGCCATTGAAGCCCTGTGGGCAGCTTCGTTAGAAACAATGGCAATACCCGAATCATAGGGTACATTCAGCCATTTGTGGGCATCTGTTGCCCAGGAATCAGCATCTTCAATCCCAGCGACTTCTTTGGCCAGAGATGGAGTTAGCTTTGCCCAAAGCCCAAAGGCACCATCCACATGGACCCATGCACCGGCTCTATGGGCTATAGGGATTATCTCCTGGCATGGATCGAAGGCCCCCGTATTGACATTCCCGGCTTGTACACTGACTATTATGGGGCCGCTGCAAGACTTCAGTATTTTTTCAAGTTCTGAAGGTACCATGCGCCCCTGGCCATCAACGGGGACGTAATTGATGTTCTCTGTCCCGAATCCAAGCATTTTTAATGCATTGAAAAGAGTTGCATGTGCCTCTGCCCCGGCAACGATATTGACTCTCGGAGCACCGTAAAGTCCGCTTTTTTCTACATCCCAACCGTCGCGACGCAAGACCTCGTGCCTTGCTGCGGCAAGACATGTAAAATTAGCCATCTGGCAACCAGTTACAACTCCAATGGAGGCATCTTCCGGAAGACCTAAAAGATCAAGTATCCATGATGAAACTATTTCTTCAACAACACCTCCGGCAGGAGAAGAGACAGAGAGCACTCCATTCTGATCCCATACTGAAGTCAGCCAGTCAGCAGCCAGGCTTGCCGGAACTGCTCCGCCGGTAACAAAACCGAAATACCTGGGACCTGGACTGGCCACAAGTCCGCCATTTACCTTGGTTGCCATATCTTTTATTACAGTTAAAGGATCTTCACCCTTTTCAGAAAGGTCCATTACAAGGTCTTTTCTCAGATCATCTACGCTCTTTACAGACCCCACATGTCTTGATTCGAGTTTATTAAAGTAGGAAATGGCCATTTCCATGGTCTCTTCAAGAATACGTCTATCTATCATTATCTTTCTCTCCCGTCCTGAAGTTAGATATGGGTTGAACAAAAATCAAATATAGTGCAGTTAATCATATGTTTCAATACAGATCTTTTTAAGTAACTTATAATATTAATCCTGTGAGCAAAAGTAAGGTATAGTTGCTATATGTTATGACCTCTCAGATCCTTCTGATAACAGTTAGGTCTGGATATATTTAATATCAGTATCTACAGAATTGGACTCAATAGTTTGGCAATACCCTGAATGGTTTTTGAAGGTATGGATCTTTTCCCCCATTCTGTTTTGTTAAGCAGAGTAGCTCTTGATATATACTTTTCCTGAGCCTTCCAGAGTGCTGAAGTTTCCTCTTTTCCGTAGAGTACCATGTTGAGCTCAAAATTAAGAGCAAAGGAACGAATGTCAAAGTTGCTTGATCCGAAAAACGCGAGATCGTCGTCAATAGTTATGGTCTTTGCGTGCAGCACACCAGGTTTGTAAAGGTAAATATTAATTCCGATATCCATGAGTTTTGAGAAATATGCTTTCGAGGCGTTACCGGCGAGAAACTGGTCAGATCTCCCGGGTACCACAAGATCAACTTGAGCTCCGTTCAGGCACGCTACTTCAAGGGCCTGGATCAGACCTTCGTCAGGTATCAGGTAAGGAGTGGTTATGGTTACCTGTTCTTTTGCCTGAAACAGTGCTGTCGAAACAAGCCTCTGGTAGTTCTGTGTTTTGTACGCAGGGCCACTGGGGACTGTCTGAAGAGAGTAGATAAGGTTTTCTCCTGTCGGAGCCGGAGGCATGCATTCCACAAGGACCTGATCGGTTTCAACATACCAGTCCTGCAGAAAAACCCCCTGGATCTGTTCAACAATTGGGCCAGTGATCCTCATGGTAAGGTCTTCCCATTTCTGGCCGTCAGCCTTTCCATTATAGGAAGGTTCGGTCATATTGTGAGAACCCATATAACCTGTAGAACAATCTATCACAGCCAGTTTTCTGTGGTTCCTGATATCGAACCTTGCAGTGATGGGTGTTCGTTTAAGTCTTGACAGGGGGAGGGCTCTCTGGACATGTATCCCTGCTTTTTGCAGTTCCTTGGCATCCTTTTTCAGAAACTTTTTTGATCCCAGTTCATCCAGGAGAAGATAACATCTTACTCCTCTTCCAGCGGCATTCTTCAGGGCTTCAATAAGAGGCTTGGTCACAAGATCTTTTCTGAATATATAAAATAAAAGGGTTACCGTGCGTTCGGCCTTATTTATGTCAGTTACCATTGTTTTAACAAGTTCATCCGTAGAATGGATAAGTTCCATATCTCGTGCATATTGAAGCGGCCAGTGACCCAGTTTTTCACTTAATCGGCTTAGCGATGCAAGTTTTTCTGAAAAGACAGGTTCTCTTGCCGGGGGATGCCTTTCAAGGTTTTCTTCGAGCCTGTCCACGGCATCCTCATGACGTTGTATTCTTTCTTTTGGAAGCCTTGTGGAACCCATGCTCAAGTAGAGAAGACCGCCTGGAACAGGCCAGAAAAATATTACCAGCAACCAGGTCATGGCAATCGAAGGATTGTGTCGCAACGGCAGAACGCATATTGAGAGCAGACGGAAACTGAAAGACATAAGGTTATATATAGCAAGAATAATAACGCTGAAAGTAATTGTAAAGTCCAATGTATTCATCTCCTCAATTGTTTTTGTCTACATTAAAATCACATACCAGCGGCAGATGATCAGAAAGGCGTATTCCTGGTATATCTATTTTCTTGACATTCAGGCCCCTGCCGGTAAGAAGATAATCGAGTTTCAGCCTTGGTGTTCGACTTGGGAACGTAGGTCTTTCCAGATGATCCCATGTTTTGAAACCTGTGGACCGCATAAATGGTTCTATCTCTGAAGAACCATGAAAGAGGTTGAGATCTCCGCCAAGCATAACTGGTTTGGACAAAGTATTACAATGTCTTGCCAAATAGTCCAACTGGCTTTTCCGGGCCTGTCTGCCCAGGGAGAGATGGGCAAGGATGACATGAAAGTTGTTGAACTCCACGTCAAGAAATGTCTTTTTTATACCCCGTGGGAAATGGAGTTCACGGGAAGAAAGGATGGGTAGCCCTGACAGCACGGCGTTTCCATGGGAGGATAATATAGGTATATAGTTCAGAATTGAGCTGGATCCGTATTTGCCGGAAAAAGAGTGTTCCCAACCCCTTACTGATGCAATATGACCAGCCTGGCATCGTCTCCTGTGACGATAGGAACCGCCATCAACTTCCATTAGACAGACAATGTCAGGATGTAGAGAATCCAGAAAGTCGGAAATTCGCCTGATCCGCACAGAAGATCTCCGGAAAAAACCGGTAAAAGGGAGAGGGAAGTGATAATACCAGCCGCTTCCTGTACCGTAACGAATATTGTAGAAGACTATCCTCATATTTACAGCCCTTCCTTTGTATAGGCCTTGATATGATTGGCTATACGATCATTTAATCCAGAATATTAACCTTCTCTGGTAAGAAAAGGAGCAATCCTGAATTATTGTATCAGTCAGCATTGAAACCAAGATATCATTTTCAGTTTCTTTTTATAAACAAAAAGGGATATTAAGGGACTTTTATAGTAATATGTTGAATGTTTTTAAAAGAATTTTCACAAAAGCATAAGTAATTATATCGAAAGGACTTGCCATGATCAAAGAAGAATCAGTATTTTAACTGTCATTTGAAATACCTTTCAGGTTATGTCCCGGATCACAGGGATATTTAAAAGGCGCTGAGACAGGATATTACAAAGGATCTTAAAGAGTTGATTTTTCCTTATTCTATGAAAAATCCTTGAAGTCTTTCGGGATCTTGACATTATCTATGAAGGTAAATTGCTGAATAACGCAGGAGGATAATAAATGTCTTTGAAACGGCCATTATTGGTATTGATCATATATCTTGTTTCGAGCCTGGTGTTCCTTATGCTTGCTGCAAGCCAACCGGATTTCAGGTATAAATGGATATTTATAGGGATATATATTCTCCTGATAGGATGTTATATCTATCTGGAGATAAAAGGTACCAAAAAACTGAGTGATCAGATAGAAGCTGATAAGAGGACCCTTGAGGTACTTTTTGATCTTTCTTTAGACGGGATCTTCATTGAAAATGATAGAGGCGATATCCTTGACTGCAATCGCAGCGGTCACGAAATGTTCGGTTTTACAAAAGAGGAAATGCTCTCTAAATCGATCAGGGACCTTGTGCCCGAAGAATTTGCTCTAAGCCTGCCGGAAATAATTCCGGATGAGATGGCCACGGGGGATAAGTATGTAGAAAGGATAAACAGAAAAAAAGACAATTCCCTTTTCCCCACAGAGATAAATACCCAGTATATATATCTCGGCGGTGAAAAGAGATTAATTGTTTATGTCAGAGACATTACAGAGAGAAAGAAGATGGAGGAAAAACTGATGCTTCTTTCTATAAGGGATGAGCTAACCGGGGTTTTTAACAGAAGATATATGCTTGCATGTCTTAAACAGATGCTTGAAAGGCTGAAACGAGAGAAAAGGGATACTTTTTCTGTTGCAATCCTGGATCTTGATTGTTTTAAAGAGATCAATGATGAACATGGCCATATTTTTGGGGATGAAGTCTTAAGAAAATTTGCTCATACTCTTGATGCTACTTCCAGGGCAATAGATATTGTTGGTAGATATGGAGGGGATGAGTTTCTGCTCATTTTCCCACGTTCTTCCTGTAGTAATAGCAAGGGTATAATCAAAAGGTTTGAAAATGCTGTTCATTCGCTTACACTGGACAGACAGGTTAATATTTGTTTCAGCGCCGGGATCGTCGAGATCACTCAGGATAATATGAACGGAAATAATGTCGAAGATATTTTACAGATGGCAGATATACATATGTACCAGGCCAAAAGGAAGGAAAGCAGCATGGTAGTCTCTAACTGATAATGATATTACACTGATGGACTGTCAGGTTAAGCAGTCTCGATTTCCTGAAATTAATTCTATTGGAAATCCAGCGTTTTTGAATTTACCGTTTATTGTCCTGCAATAAGATCTGAAAAAGCTTTTTCTGCTATGGCTTCAAAGTCCTGGGATTTAACCGGTAATGGTTCCCACTTTACCTTGCAATTGTGATAATGACTCCAGGAGTGGATCATTAGTCCCGCCAGGTTTGCCCCAATGTCTTCCCAACTGAAAACTTCATCAAATGTTTCTTTTAAAAGCCCTGCTATCACTGCATTCTGATTGCCAAATTGAGCAGCTAAGGCATAAGAGCCAATAAAATGAAATCCGTGATCATCTTCTACAGCAAAAGAACTTGTTACAAGCAGCAACAGCAGGAGAAACCCCACTGCCAGCCTTTTCATAACCCATTCTCCTTAACACCAGATCAGTAGATGTTTTTGCCAGGTATTTAGTATTTCTGCCCGGGCGGTAGAAGAACGAAATAAGGACCATTTGGCAAAATGATTAAAATATGGATACACAACTATACATCAACTTGATAAAAGGTTAACATTTTAAAGGGAATTGTCAATAAGTCTTTTGGATTATTTCATTCACAATAGTGCTATTTATCGAAAGAGTTAAAATATTTCTTCTTATCTGAGTTCTGAAACAGGGCCCTGTAATGAGCCCTGAAATCATAAAGACTATTATTTTATCTCTCCATGTATCTCACGATCGGATCGCTCAATAATTTTGTTATTGTCGTCCACGAAGATAACTCTGGGAAAGAGATTTCGGGCTTTGTCTTCTTCTATCCAGCAATAGGAGATAATTATGACCCTGTCACCTACATGTACAGATCTGGCAGCAGCTCCATTGAGGCAGATAACGCCGCTTCCTTCAGGACCTTCAATGGTGTAGGTTTCGAGCCTGGCTCCGTTATTTACGTTGACTATCTGGACCTTTTCTCCAGGTAGTATTCCTGATGCATCCAGGAGGAGCTTATCGATGGTTATACTTCCAACGTAGTCAAGCTCGGCCTGGGTTACAGTAGCCCTGTGAATTTTACCTTTAAACATATTCAGCAACATAAAAAGACCACCTTTTAATGAAAGCTTTTATCAATAAAGATCAAAACCGCTGTATTTTATCACAATTTTTATAATGCCGTGTAACCAGAGTAGGGTAAATTAAAGAATCCTGATATGGGTGTAGGAGGATATCATATGTATTTACCCCTCCTTTTAATCATCTATGTGATGTGTTATCATAATACAGCACAATAATAAGGATTGGGGGGTGTTATGGATGAGTAATAGAAGTTTTTCCATGGTTATTCTGGTGTTTATAGCCTGTTTCGTGGTCCTTTTCGTCCTCCCCGGATATGCTGCAGAGCATGATATGCACAAAGTCTCAAGGTATGATATCGTAACCACTGCCGAAAAAGCTGGTAATCTCAATACTTTTGTAGCCGCAGTGCAAGCTGCAGGGCTGGAAGGCCTGATGCGTGAACAGAATTCCTACACAGTTTTTGCTCCCACTGATGAGGCTTTTTCGAGGCTGCCGGAAGGTACTCTGGAAAACCTGCTTCTTCCCGAGAACAGGGATGTCTTGAGAAATATCCTGACCTATCATGTGGTGATCAACAAAAGGATCGTTTCGTCAAGACTGCAGGGAGTCCATCAGCTCAGGATGGTCAATGGGGAATTGCTGGATATCTCCTTCTCGCCGGGCAAGGTAATGGCTGGTCGTGCGGCGGTGATAATGCCAGATATCACTACAAAAAACGGTATTGTTCATGTCATTGATATGGTGCTTCTTCCATAATCAGTATCTATTTTAGTTGACGTATATCATCAATTACTTAAAAGGTTCTCCTGAATTTCAGGAGAACCTTTTAACTGTTTTTCGCTCAATCATAATATTGTAAAGATATTCCCTTTTAATATGGCAAAACTTGAGAATATCGACCAAAATATGAGTTTATGATAGATATCCATTTGAAACTGATTTATCACGATCAGGACGTGGGATTATGAAAAAGGTCCTGGAAATTTAATTCAGTATCTGAAAGTATAATAATAAAGGAAGACGGCTGAAATCCTGCATTTTTCACGAAAAGGGAAAAGCAACACTAATTACACACGAGATTGAAAGGAGATGGACATGGAATGATAAAGATAGCGCTTTTTACAGCCTACTATTCACCAGAGCCAATCCTGGGATTAACTAAGGAATTTAAGGACGTAAAGTTCGATTTCTGTAAAGATACCGATGAACTGAAAGCCAGCCTTAAAGATGCCCATGCCTTGATAACAATTCCATGCAGCGAGGAACTTCTTGAGGGAACTCAACAACTGAAATGGGTGCAATCACTGAGGGCCGGTGTGGATAATTATCCTCTGGGGATCCTCCATGAGAAGGGTATTGTTCTGACCAGTGCGAAAGGAATACATCGTGTACATATGGCTGAATATGCTGTTGCAATGATGATCATGATGGCAAGGAACTTACATGTGATCCATGCCAACCGAAGCAGCAAAAAATGGTACAGGAGAATCCCCCAGGATGAGATAAACGGCAAAACTGTATGTATCCTTGGGCTTGGAAGGATAGGCAGTGAGCTGGCAAAGAAAGCAAGTCTTATGGGTATGAGAGTGCTGGGAGTAAAAAGGAATAGTGACCCCGTAGAATATGTTGATAAGGTATATACCCCTGGGGATATAAAGCAATTTCTCCCCCAGAGTGATTACGTGGTCAACCTTATGCCTTACACACCGGCAACGGAAAAGATAATTGACATGGAATATTTCTCCCTTATGAAACCAGATGCGGTCTTTCTTAACCTTGGCAGGGGAAGGACTGTAAACGAAAAGGAACTCATTGAGGCTCTGCAGAAAGGCATGATAAGGGGGCTGGTCGCAGACGTTTTTTACGACGAACCCCTTCCTCAGGATAGTCCATTATGGACCATGGAAAATGCCATTATTACTCCTCATATTTGTGGAGAGTCAGTTAATTATCTGGAGAAAACCCTTGAGGTCATAAGGCCCAACCTCAAAGCTTTCCTCACAGGCCAGGGACAGATGGTCAACCAGGTGGACCTGAAAACAGGTTATTAGAAATGAGCCATTCTGACAGAAAATAAAAATGTTCATGTACTCGCTTATTACAGGGACTTTCCCTGAAAAATCCGATTTCCCCAATTTTTTGACATAGATCAAGGGAAACGGAGCGTTGATCTGGCATGATATATATGAAGGGAAAAATGAAGTTCTTTTTTCCATAAGGAGGACTGAAATATGATAGCCAGAAAACTTTCAGAAACTGAAATAATAGAGAACGCTCACGGAGTGGATGCCAGGAATCTTTACAATACAGAAAATGCTACCATAACGGTGATAACCCTCGAACCCGGACAGTCGCTCAAAAAGCATATGACACCTGTGGATGTGGTTTTCTTCGTACTTGAAGGGACCGGTATAGTTCAGATAGGGGAAGAGAAACAGGAAGCAGTGAAAGATACCCTTATCGAAAGCCCCAAAGATATCCTTCACTGCTGGTATAACGAAAGTACTGATTCCCTGAGGTTCATGGTCATCAAGTCACCCCGACCCGATAGGAAGACCACCTTTGTGGGAAACTGAGAAATGATACATTTTTAAAAGAGCGGCCCTGAAAGGGGCCGTTCTTTTAATGGAAATCTTTAACCCTTTCTACCAGGGATTTCCTGAAAAATTTTTTAACATTTTTCAGCTGGAGGTTATGGAGGAAGGAATTTGATAATATAATTATCTGGAAGATCCTTTACCCGATAAAGATGCCTCAGGAGCAGAGAAATGATCAGCAAGAGAAAAATTTTCATTTCATGGGAGGGATTAGAGATGAATCTCTACAGGATGTTGTGTGAGAGACAGGAAAAAAGAGATCCGATCAAAGTAGGGCTTATTGGGACGGGAAAATTCGGTACAATGTTCCTTTCTCAGGTTATCAGGACTCCAGGGATGCATCTTGTCGGAGTGGCAGATCTTGATCCGGAAAGAGCCAGCGATTCCATGATAAAGACGGGATGGACTGAAGAACAGATAGGAGCGTCCTCTTTAGATGATGCTTTAAACAGGGGGAGTACCTATATTACTGATAATTCGGAAGAGATAATAAAGTCCGGTTATGTGGATGTGATCATAGAGGCAACAGGTATCCCATCAGTGGGGATAAAACACGCTCTTGCCTGTTTTAATGAAGGTAAGCATGTAGTCATGGTCAACGTGGAAGGAGATGCCCTCGCAGGTCCACTTCTTGCAATGAAAGCAAGGGATGCTGGTGTGATATATTCCCTGGCTTATGGCGATCAGCCGGCACTTATCTCGGAGCAGGTGGACTGGGCCAGGGCCTGCGGTCTCGAGGTGGTAGCAGCAGGCAAGGGGACCAGGTATCTTCCGGAATATCATTATTCAACTCCGGATACCGTATGGGACTACTATGGCCTTACTCCTGAAGAAGCAAAGGCCGGGGGCATGAATTCCAAAATGTTCAACTCCTTCCTCGATGGTACAAAATCAGCAATAGAGATGGCTTCAGTGGCAAATGCAACTGGACTTCTTCCTCCTACTGGTGGACTTCAGTTTCCTCCGTGTGGTATTGAAGATCTCGCCAGAGTTCTTAAGCCCAGGCAGGATGGAGGGCAATTAGAGAAAAAGGGTACTTTGGAGGTTATATCTTCTCAGAAAAGGGATGGAAGCGACGTTAAGAGAGATCTTCGCTGGGGAGTATATGTTTCTTTCGAGGCACCTTCTGATTATGTAAAACGTTGTTTTTCAGAGTATGGACTTGTTACTGATGATACGGGAAGATACAGCGTGTTGTACAGACCTTATCACCTGATCGGACTTGAGCTGGGTATATCGGTTGCGTCAATTTGCCTCAGGGGGGAAGCTACGGGCTGCGCTTCGGATTTCAGGGGTGACGTGGCCTCCATAGCCAAGAAGGACCTTTACCCGGGAGATATACTTGATGGAGAAGGTGGCTATTCCGTTTGGGGAAAATTGTTTTCTGCGGAGGATTCCCTGACACGGGGACTTTTACCTCTGGGACTTGCTCAGAAGGCAAAACTGGTAAGGGAAGTTTCCAGGGGTAAACCTCTGACGTGGGCAGATGTGGATCTTTCACCGGATAATGATGCCGTGAGAGTAAGAAAAGAAATGGAAAAGAGTTTCTCTTAGGTTTCTGTTTTCAGAATAAAGATCATGGAGAGAGGTCCATTCCGACTATGTTAGATCCTGAAAAGAATCAGTTTTCACAGGTAAAGTAAATTGAGGGGAAATATTCTTCTTAGCAAAAATAGTATTTGTCTAAGAACTGAGAGAAATTGATATGCGTATAGATAATGCTTTGTCCCTGTAAAAAGCTTGGAGGGTATTATTAATGAAACTGGGAAAAGATAAAAAAGTGGGTCTGGCCCTGGGTGGTGGAGCTGTTCTTGGAGCTGCTCATGTGGGAGTGCTCAAAGCGCTGGAAGAATTTGATATTAATATCAGTTTTGTAGCCGGTACAAGCATAGGGGCTTTTATTTCAGCTCTTTTCGCTTTTGGTAAAAAGTGCGAAGATATCGAGGAAATAGTCAAACACCTGAACTGGCTGGATATTTCGGGTGTATCACTGTCTCAGTACGGATTGCTCTCAAATAAAAAGCTGGGCAATATTATCAATGAATATCTTGGCCATACGGACCTGGATGCGGCAGGTATACCTCTGGCTATGGTAGCTACTGATATTACCAGTGGAGAAAAGGTTGTCCTGAAAGAGGGGGATGTGGCTTCAGCTGTTATGGCGAGCACGTGTATACCGGGGATCTTTGTTCCTGTCGAAATAAATGAACAACTTCTTGTAGACGGAGGGATAGTTGAAAATGTCCCTGTTTCGGTTGTTAAAGATATGGGTGCTGACCTGATCATAGGTGTTGATCTGAATGGAAGGCACAGATTCATCAAACCGCGCAATATTATAGAGGTCTTGTTGCGATCTTTCGATCTTACTCTCCAGACCGCGACCAGACTCCAGGTGGAAAAGGCAGGTATTCTAATAGAACCTGATCTTTCAGAATTTAACATGGTCAATATCAATCAGGTACCTGCGCTTATAGAAAGGGGTTATGATGAAGCAAAAAGTATTCTGAAAGAGTTATAGCACTACATGTCTTAAAATATTATTAAATAATTAATGGGTTTGGATCTTTATTCCGGATCTCATTGTTTTTATTCAGGAAATCGGAGAGGTTAATATGGAAATTATCTACAGGGATGCAAAAATTGAAGATGTTTCAAGTATTGCAGGTCTGGTTGATCTCGCTGCGGGTGGTTTTATCGATCTTCTTTATCAGGACGTTATTCCCGGTAAGAGACCGGTTGAGATCATTGAAGATAAGCTTGCTTCTGCAGAACCACCCTTAACCTGGAAAAATGCCATAGTTGCAGAAATAAGAGGCCAGGTCGCAGGTCTGTCACTTTCCTATCCTTCAGAACAGTATCGCATTACACCTGAAATGGAGAGACTGATCCCAAAAGACAGACTGGAATTAGTTCGGGAAAACTATACTGTTAGAGTTGAGAACAGTTGGTTTCTTGATTACCTGGCTGTGCTTCCGAAGTATCACGGAAATGGGATAGGAGGTACGTTGATCGAAAAGACGAAAAAAAGAGCTATTGCAAAAGGATACGATATTCTGAGTCTGAGTGCTTTTTCTGATAATAGCAAAGCATTGGAACTTTATTTCCGGCATGGGTTTGAGCCCTTTTGCATTGTTGGATTGAGTCTACATGAACTAAGTCCGCATGAAGGCGGATGTCTGCTCATGAAATGCAGTCTCAGGCAGCATTATCGGAAGTGAAGTATTTCCCTTATTTATTCCCCCTCAGGGACTGTATCTGAAGACTCTGGTCTCTCATTAAGATGGCTTTACGGTTTGATATATTCTCAGGCTCTGTGATGTTAGCTCAGTCCCTCTTCAGGTTTTTTTCCATTAAGAAACACCCTCCATCATGTGGTATTAAACTGTGACGGTTCAATGGTACCTTTTTAATTTCTTTGAAGCCTTTGCTTCGATAAAGCCGGAGCGCATCTTCATTGTCCTGAAATACCATGAGGCTCAGCAAAGAGAATCCTTCTTTCCTGGCTTTTTCCATGGTTAATTCCAGAAGCCTTGTTCCTATCCCCAGGCCCTGGAAAAGGGGCTCTACCCCGAAAGAATCAATAAACCAGCTGTTATCGATCCTGGTGCTGAAAAAATCCCTCAAGTGATAGAGCCTGTCCGAGGGGATCAGTTTCCTGGCCCTTTCTGTCAACAGGTGATAGCTGGAGGGATATGAATAGGAAACTCCCGCAAAAGTGCCCTTTAATTCAGCAATGATGCAGGAATTATAATTATAAGGATATTGACCATTTCGAATTCCCCGCTCAACGATTCCGACAGGTCCTATATCTTTATCCATGTCGTGGTAAAGGAACTCAATGATCCCGCCAGAGGCAAGGTTCATTAGTTCCGCAATTTTATAACAATCTGAAACTTCAGCTTTTCTGTAGATTATTTCCAATGATAAATTCACCAACTTTGAGGGTATCTTTTTTGAGGTTTTAAAATTCTGTTTTTGAATTATATTAAAGATCTCTGCGGGTAATGGAAGTCAAGTATGGCATAGACTTATACTTCATTGATAACTTTCATAATAGAAATGTAGGATGAGCTTCAGCCCATCGAAACGAAACCCCACGAACCCCACGAAACCTTATATACCGGGGTTTTGGGGTTTAATCCAAAATCGGCAATCCAAAATCCAAAATAGAACTATGGGAGGTGCGCCCATCCTGCCAAACTTATACTTCATTGATAACTTAATAATAATGGCAGTATCAAAAGTGGTGAAGAAAACTGCCCCCATATTTAAAGTGATTTTGTTTCTTTAACCACGATCCAGATCATATTTTTCCGCCTTCTGTCCCGGAAAAGATCATTTCATTTTCGAGGATCCTGAAAGAGACCAATCACGGGATATTTTCTGCTCAGGAATTTCTGTTTTTGTCAATTCTGTTGATCTCTGACTGACAATTCTTTCTTATTCTTTTGCACATAGATGCGAAAAGAATAATTTCATCTTCTGAAAAATCCCGGAAAGCTATTGTGATAAGTTCATCGAAAAATGGTTCCATCCTTTGTATCATTGCTTCTGCCTTTGGTGTGAGGAAAACATTTGATACCCTTCGGTCTTCTATACTCCTCTGACGATAAATAATTTCCTGTTTTTCCATGTTGTCCAGAATTCTTGTCATACCTGGGTTATCTTTTCCGGTTATTTCTGCCAGCCTGTTCTGGGGAATGCCGTCTTCCAGAACAAGATGTCTTAATACCATAACCTGAACTGGGGTAAGTTTTGGGAAATCACCTGTCAAAGCGGGGTTTGATTCCAGAAGTCTGCGCATTATCAGGTGGGCAAGAGTACTTGCCTGTTTGAGTGCATGAAAAGGTCTTTCTTTTTTTTCAGTATAGAGTTTTTTTTCATCCATGGGGATCTCCTTTGTATATTTGATTGTCAAAACAAATAACAGGACATTTGTATTATATCTCTATTTATTATTTAATTTCAACTTCATATATTTTTAAAAATAACGATGTTGAAACAATGGTTGTTCGAACAAATATAAGTCTCAGGTCCTATTGTTCAGGTGTAAAAAAGGTATATAATTCGTTGTATAAAACAACAGTTGCCTAAACAACTGTTAATAAAACAACTTAAGAAAGGCGGTAATCAAAAATGAAAAGAAATCTTTCTATATTATTTGCAATGGTCCTATTGCTTGCATTTGCAGCAACGTCCTTTGCGGATACTGCTGTCGATACGAGTAGTGAACTTCATCTGAGTTCAGCACCAGCATATGTACAGGCAGGTGCGGCACCATTGATCGAAGTATCTGAAACCCAATGCTCACATCTTTCATGTCAGCCGGAATATTTACAGGCAGGTGCGGCACCGGTAATTGGTGCATCAGAAACGGAATTTGCCCATCTTTCATGTCAGCCGAAATATATACAGGCAGGCGCGGCTCCGGTGACCGAAAGTAACTGAGGCCGTTGAGTAGTTTTAGTAAAAAAAGTATTCATTAGCTCAGTGATCAAAAGATATGAAAGGGAAACAGGAAGCTTAAGAAGTTGCCTCTATAGATTCCCCCAGGCCAGCTGGCCTGGGGGAATCTTGTTAAATAGATTGTTTCATGAACAAAATTTGCTTTCTTTTAGATCCTAAGACGTCATTATCCAGGAAAAGGCCCATAACATGGCCAGGCCTGAAAAAATGGTGATGAAAATATTCTGGCTTCTCATGGCAACAATAAAAGCGAGACCTCCTGCCAGGGTTCTTGAAAAGGAAACTGTAAAATCTCCTCCCGCCTTTGTATATATAATAGCGGGTGCAATGAGCGCCGAAAGAGCTGAACCAGGAATATAACGCAGGGTTTTCTCAAAAAAGGAAGGAAGTCTTTTTGCAGGGATGAAGCACAGGAAAAGTCCCTTCACTACGAGGCATGAAAGTGCCACTGTTCCAAAGATAATGTAGAAACTCATGCTTTTATACCCTCCCTTTGTTCCTGGATCATGCTAAACGCGATACCGGAACCTATACCGATGATTATTGCAGCCAGCAATCCAAGCTGTAGAGGAAGAAGGGGAACCAGAATTACAGATGACAACCCGCCAGTTATTGAGGCTACCTGCCTGTCTCTCCCTCCCAGGTGAGGGATCAGAAGTGACATGAATATCAGCGGTATAACGAAATCAAGAAAATGAGTTGCAGGTATGACGGCTCCAAGATTGTAACCCAGTAAAATTCCCGCTTCCCATGAGATGACTATCAGGATGGAGGCTCCCATGAAAAAGGACGGAAGAAAATGGTTGCCCGGGTTTTTTTCATATTCTGCCATGGTAAAAGCATATGACTGATCAGTTATTATAAAAGAGGCAAAAAGGCGCAACATATAAGGTTTGTCGCGTAAAACAGGTTGAATTGAAAGACTGTACATGGAATAACGAAGATTAATGATGACAGCTGTTAAAACGATAATAAAGGCAGGTGTTTCGCTCGCATAGAGTTGAACTGCTGCTAACTGTGAAGCTCCTGCCAAAAGGGACAGTGAAAAAAAGGAACTCTGTAAACCTGTAAATAAGGCATTTTTCATTGCGAATCCAAAAACAACTGCAAAGGGGATAACTCCGATCAGAGTGGGAGCTATTGCCCTTCCTCCGCGGATAAACTCTTTCGTGGTAACTCTCATGCTCTCACACTCCTGCGAATCTTCATCAGTCCCTTATGTTCGAGGCTGAAAAAAGATGTTTCAAGCTTCAAATAATCCGAGTCTGTTCGTAGTAGAGAGTATCTTCGCATTAATCAGAAAGATTCACAACTACCTGAAAAAAACTGATCACTAACCGGTAGCACCTGATTTTCTTTTGGTCTTCCCAAAATTGATTTTAAAAGTCTTTTGTAGATGCCAAATTTCCCAATGAAAACGGTATACGATCAACAGGGCAGTATTATAATAATAAACCCGGATGTGGCTGGAATAGCTTCAAGCCATACTTTCTATTTCATGGCAATATTTATGGCCGGGTTGTTATGACGGTATTATCATGAAATTGATCAAAGATAAATCCATTGAAACAGGAAGAAACCTCAATTTTGACATTAAGCTGAAAGGAGAAACTGAGATGAAAGCAGTCTTTATTTTTCTTGCTCCGGATGTGGATCCCTTAATTCACAGATCTGTTGTGAAAACTCCAAAGGTGGAATTGACAAGCATAGCAGTAAATGACTACGAAGAAGCAGCGAAGGTAGCAAATGAACTTGTGAGGGATGGAGTTGAAGCAATTGAGCTCTGTGGAGGTTTCGGTCATCTTGGAACTGCAAGAGTGGTTGAAGCTGTCGCAGGAAGAGCGAAGTTAGGGGTTGTACGTTTTGATGGGCACCCTGGTCTTGAAAACAGAAGTGGCGATGATATTTTTTAAACAGGGGAAGATCTCTGGTAACAGTCATGTATAGAAAAAGGGTGCGGGGCGAGAAATAGAGTTTTCCAAGTGCAAACACAAACGCCCCGCGATCTTTTCTATGCTAGATAATGCATTGATCCGCCATAACTGATTAAATTAAAAGCAATTTTACTGCTCTTTTCTGTAGACGATCTTTCCTTCCAGTAAGGTCATGATGACGCTGGATCTACTGTCGAGAGGATCTCCATCCCACACGGCAAGATCTGCATCTTTGTTTTCTTCAATACTCCCTATCCTGTCCTGTATGCCAAGATGTTCTGCTGCCGAAAGGGTTATGCTTTTCAGTGCATTTTCCCTTGAAAGACCAGCACGAAAGGCAAGGGAAGCGCATAATGAAAGATGTTCTATAGGGATAACAGGATGATCAGTGATAAGGCATATATGACAACCGGCATCAACAAGCTTTCTCATAGTGTCCCAGCTTTTGTTCCTTAATTCGAGTTTGGATCTGCTTGTCATTGTGGGCCCCACGGCAGCATTTATCTTTTTCTTCCCAAGATATTCCGAAATAACATGACCTTCAGTACAGTGCTCGATGGTGTATTTCACCCCGAATTCTTCACTTATTCTAATGGCAGTTACGATATCGTCCGCTCTATGGGCATGTATACTGAGAGGAATATCTCCGTTAATTACGGGAATAAGGGATTCCCATACAAGATCACGATCTTGAAAGTTTTCCTTTTCAGAGGCATCAAGTCTTTTTCTAATGTAATTTTGTACCTTGACGAGAGCATCTCTCATACAGGCCGCATTGCCCATTCTGGTGGTTGGAAGGACTTTGTTTTTCTTATAGACACCTATAGGGTTTTCTCCCAGAGCAGCTTTCATTGAAGAAGGGGCAAGGATGACCATTTCATCTATGATCGATCCATAAGTTTTTATAACTGCACCCTGGCCACCAATTACATTTGCACTTCCCGGAAGAGTCTGGACACAGGTAACTCCTCCAGACAGAGCATCATAAAACGCAGTATCCTGAGGAGTGAGTGAGTCAATAATTCTCAATTGGGGTGTGACGGGAGATGTCATTTCATTTCCATCCGTGAATGATTCAGGTATACCCTGTTCAAAAGCCCCTATATGGGTGTGTGCATCTATTAGACCCGGGGTGATGGTTTTTCCCTCTAAATCTATGATATCGGCATTGGGTGGTATGGTTAGATCACTTCCCACCGCCTTGATCTTTCCAGCCTGTTCAAGGATGACTCCATCCTCTATAGCGCCGCTTGAAACTGTTTCTATCCTTGCATTAATAATTGCTTTCATGAGTTTCCCTCCAGCTTGGATAATATTGCATCCTTAGTTTAGCCTTTCCTTATTTCAGCATTGCTTCAATTTAACCCGTCCAGGGATTTATGGGACTTTATCGTAGTTATTTAATCACATATTTCAAAACATTCGTATATGAAATATCTTTTTCTCCAGTTGAATTTTACTTACCGGTCAACTATAATATTGGCACATTATTTAAGGAGGTCTTGATTTGGGACGGAGAAGTGACGCCAGAGAACGGATCATTCAGGCGGCTCTCGAATTGATAACTGTACAAACTTACAGTTCTGTGGGTGTAGATGCTATCTGCCGAAAGGCCGGTGTTAAAAAAGGAAGTTTCTATTATTTCTTTGAATCCAAGGCAGATCTTACAATTCAGGCATTGGAGGAGCACTGGCAGCGTTATCTTTCAAAACTCAGGGAAAATTTCTCTACAGATATTGCACCTCTTGACAGGCTTTTACACTATTTTGAGAGTGTGTATAGTTACAATCTGGAGCGCAAAAAAACCGGTGAACATGTTCGAGGATGTCCTTATTTCCTTATCGGAGCGGAAATGGTAAGAGATAACGAGGATATTCTCAAGAAGGTTCATGAAATACTGGAGGGTTATTTTTCCTTTTTCAGGCAGACTCTTATGGATGCTTATAATGATGGTTTTATCGAAAGATCAAAAGATCCTGAATCTCTTGCCAGGCATATCTTTGCTTTTTTTGAAGGGACTCTTACGATGGCCTGTATCAAGGATGATCCTGCTCAACTGATAGATCTATTCCAGGGGACAAGGAACATCCTTGGGCTAAAGACTTAGCAGGATTTTGAAATATCTTTACTATAATCAACAAAAACTTGAACCACAGGAAAAAATATGTTCCTGTAATTTGGAGGTTGCGAAATGATCAACTTTACTGTAGATCCTGAAAAATGTATCAAATGTGGTGCCTGCGTTGCCGATTGTCCAGTAAAAATAATAAAAATGGAAGATGGTTTTCCGGAGATAACCCGTGAGGAAAGGTGCCTTCAATGTCAGCACTGCCTGGCTGTATGCCCTACTGGTGCCATATCCATTCTTGGGCACGGACCGAATGACAGCCTTGATCTTCCGCAAAAGTCCGGGGAGAGGAATGAATGGTTCGAGAAGCTTGTAAAAGGAAGACGTTCTGTGCGAAGATACCAGCCCACGGAAATTCCTCCTGAAGAAATTAAAGAACTTCTTGATATAGCCTGGCATTCACCTACAGGGCATAATGACCGTACCGTTCACTTTTCCGTGGTTCAAGGTAAGGAAACAATGAAAAAGGTGAAGGAAGATGTGTATTCCAATCTTGCACATTTTATTGAGGGTAAGCCTCGAAAAAGTGATCCAAGGCTGGCTCTGCTGGGCTGGGCTGTTTCCCGATGGAAAAAAGGTATAGATGCGATCTTTCGTGATGCACCGCATCTCCTTCTTGTCCATGCTCCAAAGAATGCAACGACTCCACTTGAGGATTGTATAATAGCCATGACCACATTTGAACTGGCAGCACAGGCAAGAGGGCTTGGAACATTGTGGAATGGAATGGCGAGGTGGGCCATCGAAGATTTCTGCCCCGAACTGAAAGCCGATCTTGGAATTCCCGAGGGTCATATGATGGTATACGCTATGATATTTGGTGAACCTGCAGTAAATTATCACAGGACCGTTAACTCCGGGTCTGCTCCGATCAACTGGATTGACATGAACTGATTTTTATCCACTTAGAGGTAATATGAAAATGAAAAATGACAGTGCTTGGTTTTTTGCAAAGGATAGAACTAAATGGGGCAGGTTGCCGGGCAGATGGCTGATCCTCTTTGTTATGCTTCTTATGATATCAGTTACCGCTGGAGTCCTTCATGCCGATGAATTCTCTTTAGGAATGGTTCCATCCAAGGATGGTACGCTCATTTCATATGAGATCTTCGGTTCGGGAGAACCCATAGTGGTCTTTGTGCATGGATGGAGCTGTGATTCAAGGTACTGGAGGGCACAAGTGCCCTGTTTTTCGGAAAAATACTCCCTGGTCCTGGTGGATCTGGCAGGACATGGTCATTCAGGCAGTGATCGTTCCAGATACACCATGAAGTCCTTTGGGGAGGATGTCCAGGCAGTGGTGGAAAAAGTCGCTGGAGAAAGCCCTGTTATCCTGGTGGGGCACTCTATGGGCGGACATGTCATTGCCGAGGCTGCCCGGCTTATGCCCGAGAGGGTCATAGGTCTTGTGGGGGTGGATACCCTTGAGAATATCGAATATTCAATGACCAGAGAAGAAATATTACAGATTACGGATCCTTTCAGGAAGGACTTTGCCGGGACCTGTCATGGATTTGTCAAAGATATGCTTCTTCAGGAAAGTAATGAGGAGATCAAAGAGTGGATCATGGCGGACATGGCGGCAGCATCACCCGATGTGGCTATAAGCGCCATGGAGGAAATGTTCTCTCTCTTTGTTACCGGAAATGCAGCAGCTGTTTTTGAGGAGATCCCCATTCCGGTGGTGAATGTTCATGCCAGTCTCTGGCCGGTAGATCATGAGGCTAACCGAAGGCACATGTCCTCTTTCCATGCCATAATTCTGGAGAATACGGACCATTTTCTCATGCTCACTGATACTGAAAGATTTAACAGCGCTCTTGAGGAAGCCATAGAAAGGGTTATTCAAAAAGCTGATATCTAAATTCTGATCCTGATTGTGGATACCCCTGTCTTTTAGTCAGGCAGGAGGATCTGGATATACAGCTTCCTGAAAGTATCTTTCTTGAAGACGGGAGCATAGAAGAGATTCGTCTCTACGTTTCCTGCCAGGGGAAGGTGATCAGAAATCCGATATCACTTGGAAGCTCCGGTTCGTGTCTTTCATCTCTTTATTAGTCCAGGGCCATTGATCTGTACATGGCCGATAAACTCAATCGGAAAGATGAAAAAAATCTTCACCTTCAAGCTCATGATTTAAGTTATAAAGCGGTTTCTTCAGCTGATGATCATCGCAGGATCTCTATGAGGACTGAGATCCTGTTAAAGAAGATATATCCAGTAGACATACCCAAATCCCTTTTTAACGTTTTATCCTTGCAACAATATATACAAATTTTTACTTGACTCTCGATGGGCGGACGTCTAAAATGCTATGCAAATATTCCAATTTGTAAAACTATTATTCATATAATGGACGCAGTCTAATATTTTCATTGCAAAGTCCTCAAGTTTCATTGTATTAACCGAATTAACCTACTGTTCAGGATCATTTGCCAGCATGAAAAAAATCATCTTTAGATGATGGTTACACATAAAAGATTCATGCAATGGATCATGTAGTGTAAGTGGGTACTTGAGTGTTTAGGAGAGGTTGTTAATTCTGAAGGAGGTGCTTCAATGAAACACAGAGGTTTAGTTACACTGGGAATTGTTTTGGTAGTAGCAGTAAGTATCGTGGCCCTTGGCTGTATTTCACCGGCTATGGCAAAGGATAAGGTTTACAGATGGAAATTCCAGAGCCATCACACTCCTGGCTCCCTTGCTGTTGAATCTGCCATCAAGCCCTTTATCGAAAGGGTAGAGGAGATGTCCGGAGGCAGGTTGAAGATCAGTCTTCATTATGCCGGCGAACTGGTCAATTATTCGGAAGTCGACCAGGCCCTCAAGTCGAACATGATCCAGATCGCTAACACCAGTTCATTGTTCTTCAGGGGATCTATACCCATGGGTTGGGTATCGGCACCCAATATGCCACCGTTTGTTACAAGGACCAATGATGAATTCAACGAACTCTTCCACCACAGGGGAATTGATGACCTGGTAGGAGAGGCCCTTGCAGAGCAGGGTATTAAGTTCCTTGGCAGTCACAGCGTTGGTAACACCTATTTCTGGAGTAAGGAACCCATCAGGTCACTTGAAGATCTTGAAGGCTTCAAGGTAAGATTCTTCGGATCCATGTCGGACTGCATGGAACATTTTGGTGCTGCTCCTGTCATGCTTCCCCATCCTGAAACCTACATGGCTATAGCTACAGGTACCCTTGATGGAAGTGGTACTGCATGGTGGCTCTACAGAGACCTTAAACTCTTCGAAGTGTGCCCATACTTTATCGGTCCCGCAATGCAGGTACCTCAGGGAATGGAACTCTGGGCATCCCAGAAGGCATTTGATGAACTGCCCGCAGATCTTCAGGCCATCGTTGAAACAGCTGCCCATGCTTTTAACACAGATTATATGGACGCTGTGACCATGCAGGAACGTGAAATGTTCAATAAATCCTTCAAAGAGTGGGGAACCACTTACATCGAATTCCCCGAAGAGGACGTAAAAACAATAACCAAGGAGTTCTCTCTGCCTTACCTGGACATGATCGCAGAAGAGCAGGGCCCCAAGGATGAAAGAGTTATCGAGGCGATCAATATAATTAAGCAGTTCATGCAGGACTACGGTTACGTAGACTAAAGGAATAATGACCGGGAGAACCCCCTTCTCTTCCCAGGGGAGGGGGTTATTCTTTTTAGTTTTTCCAGCAACCTAAGTTTCGGATGAGGTGAGGGAATTGCATTTTTTAGCTGGTTATATCAGATTTGTTGAAAACCTGAGTGATCGAGTAGGTAAAGTCTTTGGCTTTCTTATTTATCCGATAATGCTCGTGCTGGTGTACGAGGTTACAATGAGGTATCTCTTTAACAGCCCAACGATCTGGGCTCATGAAACATCCTGTATGCTTTACGGAACACACTTTGTAATGGGAGGAGCATATGCTCTCCGTCACGATGCCTTCGTAAATGTGGAGGTTCTGTACATGCGGTTTTCTAAACGCAAAAAAGCAATTGTGGACCTCATTACCTGGACTATGTTCTATCTTTTTGTAGGAGTTCTGGTCTGGAAAGGTTTACCCTGGGCCTGGTCAAGTTTTTCAGTGCGTGAATTTTCCGACAGTACCTGGGGCCCATACATCTGGCCTGTGAAGTTTACTATACCTATTGCGGCTTTTTTAATGCTTCTTCAGGGTAGCACCAAGACCATTAAAGATGTTGTGATGGCCTTCACCGGCAACGAGATAGTTACAGTGGCGGATAAAGATGCCACTGTTGAAAATTGAGGTGACATTATGGATATAAGTATGATTTCTGTTCTGCTCTTTGGCAGCATGTTCCTTCTCCTGGCTGCGGGACTTCCCGTTGCATTTGTACTGGGAGGACTGGCTACGGCCTTTACAACAATTTTCTGGGGCCCGGAGTCTCTCTTTATTATAGTTGCCAGAACCTATTCCATGATGTCGAGTACGACTCTGGTTGCAGCTCCCCTTTTCGTTCTGATGGCTGTAGTACTGGAAAAATCGGGAGTAGCGGAAGATCTCTTCGAGATGATGTACCGATGGTCCGGAGGGCTTAAGGGAGGTTTGGCAGTGGGTACTGTTTTTGCCTGTACCCTCATAGCTGCCATGTCAGGAATTGCTTCAACCGGTGTTGTTGTCATGGGTGTCATGGCCCTTCCGGCAATGCTCAAAAGGGGATATGACAAGAGGTTGGCCACCGGATGTATCCTTGCTGGAGGAGTTCTGGGTCCCCTTGTTCCTCCAAGTATAGCACTGGTTCTTTATGGGACAATAGCCCAGGTATCAATAGGCGAGCTCTTTGCAGGAGGAATGGGTGCTGGTCTACTCTGTTCTGCCCTGATCGTCGCGTACATACTGATCAAATGCCACCTGAATCCGGAATTAGGACCTCCTATTCCCGTGGAAGAGAGAGCTGACTGGAGCGCCAAGATCGCTTCCCTGAAGGGAGTTGTACTCCCGCTCCTTCTCATAACAGCAGTTCTTGGATCTATATATTCCGGCATTGCCACGCCCACTGAGGCAGCTGCAGTCGGAGCTTTTGGAGCTTTTGTATGTAGCGCCATTCATAGAAGGCTGAATTGGGAACTGATAAAAAGCGTAGCCAAGGTTACAATACAGGTTCAGGGGTTCATGATGTGGATCCTCTTTTCCGCCCAGGGTTTTGCAGCAGTATATATGGGTCTTGGTGCCTCCAGAATGGTCATAAATCTCGTTGAGACCTACGAGATAGGCTGGTGGACCATGCTTATAGCAATTCAGGTAGTCTGGTTCCTTCTGGGTCTTGTGATCGATGCCTGGAGTATCCTCATGATCACCCTTCCAATACTTCTGCCTTTGCTCCCGATGTACGGGTTTGATCCTCTCTGGCTGGGAGTCCTTTACGCGATCAATACACAGACAGGTTACCTGACTCCACCATTTGGCACCATGTTGTTCATGATGAAGGGTATTGCTCCAAAAGGGGTAACAATGTCAGATATTTACAGTTCCATAACGCCATTTGTAATAACCCAGCTTGTTTGCCTGGTGCTCTGCATAATTTTCCCACAACTGGTCACCTGGCTTCCGGATCTGCTTTTCGGATAATGGTTTTCATTTAAGCAGCAAAAGAAAGACTTATTCAGGTCTTTTCAAATATGTAAAATATGAAGGGCGGGGGAAACCTCCGCCCTTCCTGCATGAGTAGATTGTATAAAGCAGACATGATCTCAAACATAACATCTTTCAATGCAGGGAGGTATGTATGAAAATAAAGCGGAGATAAATGTAAAGCCGGAAATGTTAAGACGGGTCTAAAAGATTTTCTGCCGTAAAAAAAGAAGTCGGATCATTTTTTTTCAGTTCTGGCCATTCTCATTTGCCAGTATTAGCCAGGATATTGCAGTGATCCCCCATACAGCGTTGAAGAAGACCACTATCAGAGGCGTCATTGTTCCAAGATCCATTCCCATGAGACCTTTTTGAGCTTTGATCGGGAAGATAATGAAAAGTTGAATAAATGTTGGTCCAAGACTCAGGACAAAGCCCTTCCACCAGGGATGTCCTTTTAAAATGGGCAAAAGAAAAAGTATTCCCCAGAGTCCTCCCCATACTATTCTGGGGTAAAGCCATGGGGGTGTCATCGCTGGAGTTATGCTGACACCAAGCGCCTCTGAAATTCCCACCCGCCCGAAAAGCCATACCACAATGCTGTTTAAAAATCCCCCCAGACAACCAGCAGAAAATACCAGGGAAATCTTTTTCACTGAATTCATGGATCATACCTCCTCTTCTGAAAAGGGCACTTTTTAACGAGTTGTTTTTAGATTATAATAACATGATAATCTTCTACAGCGAAAAAGTTAACCAGTTGGAAGTTTAAAGTTATATTATCTTTTTAAAGTATACATTCTGAAAAATGATTGCTCTCAGTGGATACTTCAGTAATTATCTTCTCGCATAAGGAGGCAGGGATCGTGAAAAAACATTTTATTATTTCTGGTGCAGTGGTTATGATCGGTGCAATTTTTCTTCTGGCGATGCTTGTTGGTCAATCCAATGGTATACAGGTTGAAGCTTCAGAGGAAGTACAGGAGCTCATGAGCCAGAAAGGGCCTGATCTTTATATCTTCATGGGCAGATACAGGGGTACATGAGGAGAGCCCATGAGCGCTCTCGTTGGGAGCGGTTCTGGGAGAGAAGGAACAGAGTATATTAAAGTTAAACAAAATGATATCAATCTTTACGTTCCTGATTTTCTTAATTTCAAGGAAAACACCCTGGTAATACAGAAAGTCCAGGCAAGAGGCAAGACTTTTCTACTTGTTAAGAACTGGGAAAGGAAACAATAAACTTCTTTCAGGGTATGTTGATAGTCTTATGCGGATCCTATGTGAGCAGAAAGTTTTCCCTTTTTTACTTTGATAGTTAACGTAAGATCCAAAGGGAGATGATCGTTTTGTGCATGACACGAGTTATAAGGGGATGCATAACCTGTATCCTGGCGGTGGTATTCTGTTTTGTTCCACTTCAGGCCAGAGGAATGGATTATATCGATTTCTTAATGAAGGCTGAAGTTAACGGAAGTTATCAGAAAGATCTTCTTCAAAAGGCAGGAGACATTCCCTTGGGAGAAAGATGGGCGGTCCTGTCCTCCAATGAAACTGATGAAGTCAAAGCATCACAATCTTTTGCATTGATGGTAGAACTTCTTGAGGGCAGATCTCTTTCGGAAATTGATGATATTTCGGGATTTATAAATGAAATAACATTTCTATCATATCTGTCAATCCCGCCTGATCAGGGGATATCAAAACAATTGATAATCTTTCAGTCAGCCATGGCCTCCTTTGCTTCTCTGTGCAGGATCAAAGAACCTGCTTCGCTTGGACTTGCGCGGGATATCCTTCTTTCTATCGACAGGACATATTTGATAAGAGATCTTGTTGGACTACTGAAAACAGAGGAATACAAGTCTCTATATGATACTTTTTCCACCACACGCAGAATTTACGAAGATGTCTATCAGGGCTCTTTCACATGAGCCGACCCTGGAGGAGGTGTACTTCCTTTGAGAGTTGGATTATTAAGGGGTTATGAAAAGAAAGAGTGGAGTAAAAAAGGGTCAGAAGAAAGACCTGTTTTGTTTATCTCTGGTAAAGGTACTCTCAAAACCGATTCAGGATCCCGGTTGCTGGATATTTATGGAGGAAGAATATATCCTGCGGGTGCCTTTTCAACTTCGAGATCATCCTCCAAGGGACTGTCTTCATCTGCGGGTTGGAGGGTTCCTTTACAATTATCCAAAAGGAGTGAGCCTTGTACCTGAGGATCCCAGAGAGACTGACAGGAAAGTTTTCCTGTTAATTGAAACTTTCAGAGGAAGGACTGATAATTAAGCCCTTCCTCTGCATATTTGAAATCGGTTTTTTCTAATCCTCCCAGAGTTGCCTGGCTTTTTTGAAGCCTTCCTGAAATGCCCTGAGATTTATGGAAATGGTCTTTTCAGGAACTCGCTGTTTGATTATCCCCTCCAGGTCTTCTGCAGAGAAGGGGAGTGAACAATTGGCGAGGGCGCCGAGCATTACGACGTTCATTGATTTGAAGGTTCCGCATTCTACTGCAAGACCGGTGGCATCAAAAGCTGTTACGTGGCTGTCAATCTTATCAAAGGCTTCTACGATCTTTTCAACCGTGGGATAATCTGACTTACCAGTATTAACATCCACAGGTTCATATTTCCTGATATTCATGATCACCCTGCCTCCGGGTTTTATATATCTCAAACCTGCTCTAAGAGTTTCCAGAGGTTCCAGGCCAAGTATCACATCTGCACGGTTTTCAGGGATCAGGGGATTGTAGACGTCTCTACCGATCTTTACGTGGGAAGCTACTGCTCCACCGCGCATGGCTGCCCCAAATGTTTCACCGAGGCGCACCTTCAATTGATGGTCACTGTTTTCGCAGGCTCTGCGAATAGCTGCGTCTGCAATAATGTGAGAAGCAAGGATACTGCCCTGTCCTCCTACCCCGGCAACTATAATGTTAAACATAGTCTATTCCTCCTTCCCTGAAATGGCTGAGACCGGACAGATCTGGCTGCATAGTCCGCAATCTACACAAAGCAGTTTGTCTATACCTGCCTTGTGGCTGGGAGTGTCAAAGATCACTGCCGGACAGCCAAGTTCAAGACATTTGCTGCAGCCGATACATTTTTCAGTGTCCACAGTTGTTAAGGGTTTTTTCAACCTGTTCCTTCTTTGTACCTGTAGAGCACATTCCCTTCGAAGAATAACAACTGAGGGGCCTTCGAATTCCAGTGCCTTTACAATAGCATCGGTGGATCTTTGAAGGTCGTAAGGATCTACGACATGTACATTTTCTATCCCCATTGCTTTTACAACCCCTGAGATCTCGATCCGAGGAGCGGGTTCTCCAGTTGGACTCTTCCCGGTGTTTGGATTGGGCTGATGTCCTGTCATGCAGGTCCAGGAATTATCGAGGACCAGGAAAGTCAGGTCTGCGTTTGAGTAAGATGCGTCCATAACTGCAGGGAGAACTGTGTGATAAAAAGTTGAATCTCCGGCTACAGCCAGGATCTTTCCGTCCGTGTATTCTGACTGGGTCTGGCCTATTGCCATGGCTATACCGCTTCCCATCACATAAAGGGTGTCAAGTATCTCGTATGGTGAATCGATGGGATATTTTTCAGAGTCATCAGGGCTTCCCTTTATCTCACTGGAAAAAACACCATATCCACCCTGCTCGTAGCATCCTATGTCTCCGTTAATGATATGTGTCCCCTGGAATTTCAGAAGGGCTTTTTTCAATGCCCAGTAAGTTCCCAGATGGGGACATCCTGCGCATAGTGTGGAAGATCGCGGAATGACCAGAGCGCCAAGTCTTTCTTTGATATCTTCTCTTTCAGTATCCTGGTTAAGTTTTATTTCCAATGCCTTGCAAAGGGTTTCTTCAACTATATTGACATTCAGCTCTCCGCAGGGATCAAAGATGTGATCTTTCATTTTACCCTGTATCTCAACATTAGGAGCTTCTTCCTGGGCCAGGACCCTTACCTGTTTTTCAACAACAGGATCACCCTCTTCGATGAAGATGACTTTTTTGAGGGATCGAAGAAATGAAGTTATTTTACTTTCGGGCAAAGGATTAATGAATCCTGTTTTGAAAAAGGCTATATTCTCATTAATGCCAAGAACGTTTAGAGCTTCCAAAGCATAGGAGGCTCCTAATCCTGAGGCTATGATACCTGTTTCAGCACTGTCAGGTATAAAAATACTTGTGTATTTTTCATTTTTTAGAAGTTCTTTTGCCTTTTCATTCTGCTGGTAAAGCCATCTGTGTTTATTAACAGGACCGGGAGGTCCATAAACATTCCATCTGTAGGGCATCTTCCAGTGTTTATTGAATCCGGTTTTTTTTGGCGGGGCAGCACAGATGGAGCCAGGTTTCACATTCCCGCTCGCATGGGACAGTCTTGTTACTGAGCGGATAAAAACAGGAAGTTCCAGTTCCTCAGACAGCTTGAAGGCTGACTTTGTCATGTCTTTCGCTTCCTGCTGATCTGATGGTTCAAGACAGGGTATCTGTGCATATATGGCTGCGGTACGGGTATCCTGCTCGTTTGAAGAATAGTGGGCGTTGGGATCATCTGCTACAACTATGACCAACCCCCCTTTGACACCTGTATAGGGAAGTGTCATGAAAGTGTCCATGGCAACGTTAAGTCCTGCATTTTTCATAGCTACCAATGACCGCTTTCCTGTGAGGGAAGCTCCAGCAGCAACTTCAAAGGCTACTTTTTCATTAGTGCTCCATTCAACGTAATAGTCGAAATCTTCTGCAGCCCTGGCGAGGGTCTCCACGATCTCCGACGAGGGTGTCCCAGGGTATGCCGTCACAACGTCCACCCCTCCTTCTATTGCTCCACGAGCAATAGCTTCGTTTCCCATGAGAAGAAGGATATTCCCTTCTTCCGTATCTTTCATCAGACTCATGCTTAAGGCCTCCATTCTATAGATTTCCTCTTAAGATAGTTTGATATTATTTACTATCTAATTGATTAAAAAACGATTGATTTCATCCATACTTATTCCAGGACTTTTATGGGACACTTTAAGAACTCAAGTTCAGGGACTTTTTCAATGGGTTTTATTCTACCAATATTTAAGCGAGAAGGATTGACATCTTTTATGGCAACATATAACACTTTTATCCTGCTCAGCAATATCTTTCTCTGATAAAATAATTGCTAATGAAGCTAAAACTGATTTATTGACGAAACTATTCAATTGTCTTAATCTCCTGAAAATATTTACTTTCAAAACATCTTATACGTATTTTTCATCGAAGGGAGTTCAAAGCGCATATGAAGGATCATTTCAGTAAAACATTTATCTTTATTATTTTCTTATTTTCATTTTTTATATTTTCTCCGAATATATTGGCCTGGGCAGGGAGTTTTGCACAGATGAACCCGGACTTCACTGATTTTCAGGCAGAAAAGAAAATTGCCTCATCCGAAACAGGGGGATATCTCAGAGGGAAGATCCCATCACCGGTAGACCTCTCGCACCTTAAAGGCATTTCACTTTCACAGTCCGGTTTTAACGATCATCCAGAAAGCTATGATCTGAGGGAAATGGGTTACATAGGTCCTGTAAGAAATCAGTCTCCCTATGGTTCTTGCTGGACCTTCGCTGCTTTGGCATCACTGGAATCAACCAGCAGGAAGCTTCTGGGCAGAGAACTGGATCTTTCAGAACGATATATGATGTATTTCGCCTATATAGACGAGTTCGATCTCCCTGGATTCGGGGATTGTTCCTCCAGTGACTTTCCTGGTACTGCAAATTATGGAGGAGATGATTTCAGAGCCACGGCTCTCCTTTCGAGATGGACGGGAGCAGTCCTGGAAGAGGATGTACCCTATGATGATCTGGACATGATCCCCACGGGTCTTGAGGATGATGCTGTACACCTTCAGCACGTATATTATCTTTATATGGACATGCAGACCAGGTATTCAGACGTTAACATTGCAAATATTAAGCATGCCCTGATGAATTATGGAGCGGTGGCAGTTGGTGTCTACGCTGATGACGCCATGGCTGGGTACTGGCCAGCTTCAGATTATTATGATTCGTCAACATATGCTGCCTATATTCCCGAAGGTAATCCGGACCATCTCTCGGTGGGATCTGCCAACCACGAGGTGAGTATCGTGGGATGGGATAACACCTTTGCTTCCACAGACTTTCCCACCCAGCCTCCAGGGGATGGTGCATGGATAGTGAGGAACAGCTGGGGCACCAACTGGGGAGATGAAGGTTACTATTATCTTTCCTACTATGATTCAGTCCTTGATACAGGAGCGGCTTATGTTGGAGAGACTCCTGACAACTACAGGACTATTTATCATTATGACCCACTGGGCTGGGTTAACAGTTACAGCCCTGCAGAAAATGGAAATGATACAGCATGGATGGCGAATGTTTTTACTTCAGCCAGGACAGAAGTTCTTAAAGCAGTGAGTTTTTATACTGGAGGAAAGGGCAACACTTACGAGATATCCCTTATCGATGGTATTGATGGGGAAGTTATCTATGGTCCCCAGTCAGGTACGTTGCCTGACCCTGGTTACCATACAGTGGATCTGGAGGAACCCCTTCTTTTTGAGAAAGGGAAAGAACTGGCAGTTTCAGTACAACTCACAACTCCAGGGTATGATTATCCAGTGGCATTAGAATACAGTTATCCCGGGTATACAGACAATGCCACGGCCCTTCCGGGGCAGAGCTATGTCAGTGAAGATGGGGATAACTGGGTGGACACGACTTCCGTGAATGAAACTGCGAACGTCTGCCTCAAGGCCTTTGCCGGACCTGCCTCACTTAATATTCCAGGTCTGAGGAATATTGAAGAGTCTGATCTTACAGGAACTCCTGAGGGTGATCTTGCTCTTGAAAAGGCTGAAGATACCATTGAAAAACTGGATCCCGTTTCATTCGATATTCAGGCAGATGGTTTTCGTGTCCTGGATTTGATGGACTACAGGATCCTCACAGGAATGATCGAATCCGGTGAGACGGGAATAGAGTTAGAAGCTTCATCAATTCCATATCATGATAAAAGGAAGTATGAGAGGTATATTTTACTTTTGGCGTGGAATTATGACACTGAAAGATTTGATGTTATATCGGCTGAAAGAAGTGATAAATTAAGCTCTTCCACAGATGGATCCCTTTTCATGATCGAGGATGGAGGCGTTTATGAATCGCCAAAGGGTTCCGATGGCGTTCTAAGGGATCTTCAGGTCATGGAGGTGGTTGTGACATCTGATCCGTTACCTGAGACTTCAGGTGGCGGGTGTGCTACAGGGAAATTTCCTTTATTTGCCCTGCTCCTTCTGGTCCCATCCCTTCTGCTTTCAAGGAGATTTAGATGATTGCAGTTTAAGATCCATAGAACATTTATAAGGGCCTTCGTTAATTTATAGCGAGGGCCCTTTTTCATTTCTTTGTTACTCTGGTAGTATATCAGTGTAATGCCTTAAAAATTCAGGGGGTGGGCTATATGAAAAGAGGATACATCACTTCCACAGTTATTCTGATGTTTATATGGATGATCATCCTGTTTAATTCCTCCATGGTGGAAGCTTCAAGGATCACTGAAAAATACTACGAATATGATCATCAGGGCCAGGTTCTCGAGGCCTTTGTGGCCTGGGATGGAGCGATGGAAGGGGAAAGACCGGGGGTTATCGTGGTGCATGAGTGGAACGGTATAAATCCCCAGATACTGGAAAAGTGCCGAATGCTGGCTGAGTTCGGTTACCTGGCCTTTGCTGCGGATATCTACGGAAAGGGAATTCGTCCTGAGACCAGGGAAGAATCGGCAAGGCAGGCTGGGATCTACCGAAAGGACAGAGAACTAATGAGGGAAAGGGCGAATGCAGCCCTGACTGAGATAAGGAAACTTCCACAGGTTGATGGGGCCAGAATAGCCACTATGGGTTACTGTTTCGGAGGAGGAGTAGCTCTTGAGCATGCCAGAAGCGGTGCGGATATAAAGGGTGCTGTCAGTTTTCATGGTAATCTGGATACTCCTTATTCTGAAGATGCACAGAATATTCAGGCCAAAGTCCTTGTTCTTCACGGTGCCGCAGATCCATATGTTCCAATGGAGCAGGTGATGGATTTCCGCAAAGAGATGGAAGAAGCAGGAGTGGACTGGCAACTGGTAATGTATGGACATGCTGTCCACAGCTTTACTAACCCTGAAGCGGGGGATGATCCCTCCAGAGGGTCAGCCTATGACTCAAAAGCCAACAGAAGATCATGGGAAGCAATGATGCTTTTCTTTGAGGAGATCTTCAAGTAGATATGTGAAGAAAAATATTTTTATTTCGAGATACGCGGAGCATCGTGCTCCGCGTATCTCTTTAAGAATTTTGATGTAAGATCGAAGCGGATGGGAAAATCTTAAGGAGGGATCGAGTGTGAAAATTGAAAAGAAACTTGAAGAAATGGGGTATTCTCTGCCCCCGACACCAACACCTGCAGGAGCATATATACCTTTTCGAAGGACTGGAAACCTGGTGTATATCTCCGGCCAGGGCTCAATGGTGGAAGGTGAGTTGAAGTATGCGGGCAAAGTTGGTTCAGACGTGACGGAAGAGGAGGGGTATGAAGCCTCCAGAATAAGTGTCATAAATCTTTTGTCCATTCTGAAAAGTGCCATCGGAGACCTGGACAAGGTAGTCCAGGTAATTAATCTTCACGGTTTTGTGAACAGTGCACCAGGTTTTGTTCGACAGCCCATGGTTATTAACGGAGCTTCTGAGTTCCTGGTGGATCTTTTTGGTGAAAAGGGAAGACATTCCCGGTGTGCTCTTTCGTGTAACGAATTACCCTTTGATACACCTGTAGAGATCGAAATGATAGTTGAAGTGGAGGACTAAAGTCTGGATATTGACTTTTCTCCTTTTGACGAATACTATATGTCACAATATTCAAAAATATATTAAGGAGGAGCCGAAATGAAGCTGACAGGAAATATTACTTTCATGGTTATTAAAGGCATGATCATTTCTATTATTCTCAGCAGCGGTTCCCCTCCTGGTGTTAAAGGTATCTGATCACCTTTAAATGACCATCAGGCCGGATCCGCATTTTTTGCGGTATCCGGCTTTTTTTATTGGAAATAGAGAAAAGAGTGGAATTCCCTGCTGGTCAATTAGTTCCGGCGTAAAGGAAAAAGAATATTTTATCAGAGGAGGAGATAATAGTGGAGAGTAAAGCAAATGTGTCTTTAGAACTGATCAATGAAGCTGCTGAGAGTATTTACAGAAGTTTCCGGGGAGGAGGAGCTCTTGACAGGAATATGGCGGATAGGTTCAGTTTCGAGGTTGAAGATGGATATCATGTTCAGGAAAAAGTCACCGAACTCAAGAAGGACAGGGGCGGAGAGAAGGTCAGGGGATATAAGATAAGCCTCACCAGCCAGGAAACCCAGAATTGGTTCAATGCCTTGGAACCAGCTTATGGAACACTCACAGATTTAAATATTTCAGGAAGTTTCCTCTCAATGTCAGAAATGTCTGAGCCTCTTGTAGAGAGTGAACTTATGTTCTTTGTTGAAAAGGATATTAAAGGTATTACTGATGACCGGGATCTTTTGGGAAAAGTCAGTGTGGCCGCTGGCATAGAAATACCCGATTCCCGTTTTTCTGAATGGTTTCCGGAACTTTCTCTTGGAACTATCGTTGCAGATAATGCCGTATCAGGAAGAATAGTATATGGATCTAAAAGAAAAAAACTTACTTATGAGGAATTAGGCGATCTGGATCTTCAGTTATTTTTCAACAATGAACAGATCGCGAAAGGTCATTCCAGCGAGGTTTTAGGGAATCCCCTGGAATCTTTAAAATGGCTTGTCAGGAAACTGGAGTACAGGGGAGATCATCTCAGAAAAGGTATGGTGGTTTCATCTGGAACTTTTGTCCTGCCCCTGAAACTACAGAGAGGTCATTATCTTGCTTCATATAGTCTTCTGGGAGATGTTGAACTAATTGTTGGTTGAAAAAATAAAGCAACAGGATGAATTCAGTCCTCTGAAGTACTCGATCCGGTCCCCGGGGGGGGCAAACGCTTTGGGGATCTTCTGGAGTTTTCACAGGACTGAGTTTTCACCCCGCAAATTTGTTTTTTCAGCTCAGTTTTCCGCTTCTGTTCAGGTGACGTAATCAGGTATGCCGGCTTTCATGGGAATTCCTGAAGTATCTTGTTCAAGTATCTGTACTGCTCTGGCTTTGAATATAAAGACGACATTTGTATTTATGTCTAATTCCAGTTCTTCATATGAGCTTGCAGTTACAACAGCATGCAATTCAAGTTCTCCCTTTCTACCCGAAAGCCATACAAGAGGCCCTCTTTTTTCCACTCCTTCGATGTTCATTTCCATTTGATTCCTTGAAGATACCGCCATGGGTTCCCTTGCAACCATGATATCTTCTGGCCTGACCGAAAAGAGTATTTCCTGATCCTTTTCCATATATTTGCTGCCTGCGGAGTAGAAGTATTCTCCTTTACATTTTATGGTGGAGTTACAAATGTGATCAGATTCAGTTATTGTTCCTGCAAGGATGTTCCTTGCTCCTACAAGTCCAGCTACATATCCGGGTTTTGGACACTGGAATACTTCGTCGGGAGTTCCCGACTGCAGAAGAGCTCCATCATGGATAACAGCTACTTTGTCAGCAAGAGCCCATACATCCTCACTGTCATGGGTGACATGCAGGACGGTAATTCCCAGATCTCTGACGGTTGATCTCACAAGCTGGCGCATCTTTTCTCTTGATGAAAGGTCCAGAGCGCTGAATGCTTCATCCATGAGAAGAATCTCGGGTTTTGTGATTAGAGCCCTTGCAAGAGCCACTCTCTGCTGCTCGCCCCCGGAGAGTGTGGAAATATTTCTGTGGAGCAGCCCGTCGATGTGAAGGTTTTTTGAAATATCAAGAACGCTTTCATGGATTTCTGTCTTTTTAAGAGATTTTTCCTTTAGACCAAAAGCGATATTGTTGAAGACATCAAGGTGTGGGAAAAGCATATAATCCTGGTAAACTATTCCAAGTTTTCGTTTTTCGGGAGGGAGGTTAGTGACGTCCTCGCCTCTCAGGAAAACTTTTCCATGTTTGGGAGAGAACCCTCCCATTATCGTCTCAAGGAGGATGCTCTTTCCTGCTCCCGATGCTCCCAGGAGGCAGCAATATGATCCTTCAGGTACTCCAAAAGAGACTTTTCTAAGGGAAAATTCTCCCAGGTCCACGGAAAGATCCTTCACGGTCAGGATATCCATCACAGTACTACCTCCCTGTTGAGAAGTTCAAAAACAATAATGGCGCCCAGTGAGATCGTTATGAGGATTATTCCCGATGTCATGGCCATGGCCAGGTTACCGTAGGATATGTTCAGGTAGAGGGTTATTGGAAGGGTCTCTGTATACATCCTTGTTCCTCCTGCAAGTATAAGCACGGTTCCAAAGCAGCCCATACAGCGCGCAAAAGCTATTACAGCAGCGGCAAAGAGGCCCCCTCTTGCCATTGGTACGGATACTCTGAAGAAGGCCTTCATGTGGCTGCAGCCAAGGCTCCTTGCGACGAGCTCATATCTTGGACTTATTCCCCTGAAAGTTCCATAAACTACCCTTATTGCATAAGGGGCAGCTGTAAAGACCTGTGCTACAACAATGGCAAATTTGCTGAAAACAACGTTTATGCCCATTCCCTTGAGGAAGTCTCCTAATGGCCCGTGTCCCAGAAGGAGAAGCAGACATAGACCAAGGACAAGTTCAGGAAATGCCATTGGCAGGTCAACAATGGTCCTGAGAAGGTGGTGCCCGGGAAAATGAAACCGTGCAAGTACGTACCCTATTGCAATGGCTAAGATCATTACTATAAAGACGGAAAGAAAGCTTGTAAGAAGAGATAATTTGACGCTGTATATCATCTCTTCAGAGAATGCGCTTTCGACGATCTCCGATCTTTCAGGCATGAATACCAGGGAAAGGATAGACCATATAAGAAGTCCTGAGAAGAGTACAGTTACTCCTCCCAGGGCTGCCCGAAATATTCTATTGCTCATATTTCAGAGGGATTCTTCAGGGGGAATCCCCATTTTTTCCAGACCTTTTTCCCGTCCTCAGAGGTAATGAACTGGATAAAGTCTTCTGCCATTTCTGTTTTTTTCGAATAGGAGACTACTGAAGCCGGAATTGTCTTGATTATATTTTTGGAAGGAGTGATGGGAATTATGGTCACTTTGCCCTTTGACTGGGCCCAGGTGGACTGGTCTTCCCATGCGATGGTTCCGTCAACCTGTCCGGTGGCAGTATAGATAAGAAGCTGGTTGGTCGTGCTTGGCTTTGCAACTACATTCTTTTCCACAGCTTCCTTAATTCCGTTCTTTTCAAGGATCTTGTTGCCCACTTTCCCAATTGCAGCTGCCTTTGAATCGGCCAGAGCCAGCCGAAGTCCATCTTTTGTGAGGTCATCCAGGCAATTGATGTTTCCGGGATTTTCTGCGGGAGCAAGAATTACAGGTACATGATAGCATATGGTTTCCATCCCTTTTTCAACTACCATGTTTTTCTCAAGGGCATCCTTTGTATATTTGTCGGCGCCGGGAATATATACGTCGCCGTTCTTGCGGGTGGCTATCATTCCGAAAAGTTCTCCGGAACCTGCGTAGATCATTCTTGTACTGCAGTCATATTTTTCCTGGAACTGAACTGCCAGTTCATCCATGGGTTTCATAAGACCAGCGCCGCAGTATATCAGAAGTGGGTCATCCTCTGAGCAGATACCTGTACTGGCACTTGCGGTAACAATAAACATTGCAATAAATATGAAAAGTAAAGCCAGACTTCCCTTTTTCATTATCAATAACACCTCCATAAAAATAACTCCCTCCGAACTTCGAAGGGAGTTACCACTCAATACAGCCATGGACTTCTCCTTTCCAAGCACGGGAGGTACTTCCGTTTCCAGAAGCACCCTTCGGCCTTAATCCATGGGATACCCGTTAGGATTTCAGGCTCGGAGAGTTTCATTCTACATGATAAAGGTTATTGGAAGTAGAATCAAGATAACAATAAATACTATGTGAAAAACAGGTTTTAAATTTCAGTTCAAAATAACTTTCTAACAGGTCGGATCTGGAGTAAATACAAGTGTACTATGGATATTAAGCCGTAAAGTGGGGTATATCTTATGTGTCCTTTTTCTCTGAGGCTAACTGTATGCCCATATCGAGGGTTTTCATGTTGATCTCGATAAATTTTTTCGGGATAAGGTCTTTGATGCTGTGTTTCAATGATCCTTCCGTGATGATCCCGCAGATCTCAAGGGTGAAGCCCAGCATTATCATGTTCATGAAGGAAGAACAGCCAGGTTCACTTGTTGCGATCTTGTTGAAGGGACAAACAAAATGCCTGATATCCTCATTGATCAGATCGATCCTTACAAGATCCTTGTCTGTTATAAGGACACCGTTTTTCCTGAGGCTGTCTTTGTATTTGTAAAATGAGCTTCCTGCAAGAGCTATCATGTAAGCAGGACTTTCAATAGCAGGGTAGATTATTCTGTTCATGGAGATTATAACGTCAGATGTAACTTCTCCTCCTCTCATATCTGCTGTGTAGTGTTTGGTCTGGAGGGCGAAGAACCCCTCATAGACCGAGGCAGCTCTTGCAAAGATCGAGGCAGCAAGAATTATTCCCTGGCCCCCTGTACCGGTGAATCTGAACTCCATTCTACTCATGATATCCAGCCTTTATGCGTAACCGTTCTATCTCGGAAGTCATTTCAGGAATCCCCATCTCATGTACAAATATACCCACAGGTATTTTGTCATTCTTGACAGTATCAGGCTTCCAGACATAAGTGTTGTCCCTTAGCTGTTCCATCATTGCAGGGGCGTTACCACGCATTCCTTCTATTTTCCCATAATGGACTGGACATTGGGATAATACCTCAATGAAGGAAAATCCTTTATGATCCAGTGCTTTCCGGATCGTAGCTGAAAGCTGCCTGGTATGGAAGGTGGTCCATCGTGCGACAAAGGTTCCGCCTGCTGCTTCTACTATTCTGCAGAGGTCAAAGGGTCTTTCTATTGTGCCAAATGGAGAGGATGATGTGGGTGAAAACCTTGGCGTGGTTGGTGCTGCCTGTCCTCCTGTCATCCCGTATATCCTGTTGTTAACAGTTATTACAGTTATATTTATGTTTCTTCTGGCTCCGTGGATCAGATGGTTTCCTCCAATGGCACCGGTATCACCATCTCCGGCTATTACCATTACGTTTATTTCTGGAAGGGCAAGTTTCAGACCCGTAGCTGCAGCGATCGCCCTGCCGTGGGTAACGTGAAGTACATCGGTATTATAAAAGGGGCTCGGTATCCATCCAGAGCAGCCTATTCCGGAGACAAAAGCGAAAGAATCGAAGTCTTTTCCGGAGGAGTCGATAGCTCTGAGGATACTTGCAGAGATTATGCCGTTTCCGCATCCCGGGCAGGTTTTATAATTGATCCCGTTCCTGAAATATTTCTTGAGAGGATGGTCAAAGTCGGACATTATAATGCCTCCCTGACTTTTTCGACTATCCTGGCAGGTTTGATAAGCGTTCCCAGTTTTTCCGGGGGAAGAAAAACAACTTTAGCCTTATCCAGTGCAGCTGACCTGACCATATGATATAACTGCCCCATATTGTTCTCACAGACAATAATTGTTTTCACCTTTTCGGATATTTCCCGGATCTCGTTTTCAGGGAAGGGCCAAACCGTTACTGGTCTGAAACTTCCGGCTGGAAGTCCCATGGACCGACAATCCTTTACGGCTGAAAGGCATGAGCGGAAGGTTGATCCCCATGAGACTACTGCAATTTCGGCATCTTCCATGTATTCCTTCTCCGTGAGTGAAATATCTTTAAGTGATCTTTCGATCTTATTTTTGAGGGTTTTGATTATGTAATCCATCAATTCGGCGTCAGCTACATTTCTGGATCCGTCAGGATAGTGGCTGGAGCCGGTTACATGTGCTTTCAGCCCTCTCCCGAAAACGGGCATTGGGGCAACTCCTTCAGGGCTGAGGAACATCTCCTGTCCAGGGCCGTCATACTTCTCTCTGATCTTTCTGTTCTCAATATTGATATCTTCCGGAAGATAAAAATCTACAGATTCGCTCATATGGCCAACAAGCCTGTCGCTGAGAACGAAGACAGGGGTTCGATATTTTTCCGATTTGTTAAAAGCCCAGATCGTGTGTTCGTACATTTCCTGTGGTGATGATGGAGCTATGGCAATTACGGGGTAATCGCCCTGTGATCCGTATTTAACCTGAAAAAGGTCTCCCTGAGAGCTGAGTCCTGTGCTTCCGGTTGATGGCCCGCCCCTCTGTACATTTACTATCACGCAGGGGGTTTCAGTCATTACTGCCAGGCCGATGTTCTCCTGCATAAGGCTTATGCCTGGCCCACAGGTGGCGGTCATTGCCTTTGCACCACCCCATGATGCACCTATAACTGATGCCATAGCGGCGATCTCGTCCTCTGTCTGCAGGAATGTGCCCCCCTCCTGAAATATTCTTCCTGACATGTGCTGCATTATTTCGCTGGCAGGAGTTATGGGATATCCGGCGTAAAACTGGCAACCTGCAGCCAGGGCACCCTCTGCACAGGCCAGATTGCCCATCAGGAAATCCCTGGAATGGGCAGATCTATTCTTCATCGTTTTTCACAACTATGGCGAAATCAGGACAATATACCATACAGTTACCACAGCCAGTACAACTATCGCTGTTTTTCACCACGGGATATCGGAATCCTGTTGAATTAAATTCATCAGAGAAGGTTAGAACATTTGAAGGACACATGGAAATGCATATGCCACAACCTTTGCATGCTTCGCTGTTAATATGGATCATCAATGAACCTCCTGATGTTATTCTTAAAATATTCATAATCCTGTCTTGTGTCTCAGTGTCCTGTGGTCATTTACATATCTCGGATAGTCTATTTTATAAATTTTTCCCTCGGGGATGGTTATAAGGTTCATTTTAAGCAGGCCGTTCAAAAAAATGCCTTTTTTTGTGTCTTCTGATGGTATAAAGGTGTTGTGCCCATAGAGATTATAAGTACCCTGACCTCCCGGCAAAAGTGAAAAATAGTGACTCATGTTAAATTGAAGGCCCTCTATTTCTACCATCGCGGTTCTGTTGAATATATGACTTTTCCGAAAGATCTTCCTTGCGGTATCCTCAATGTCATGGTTTCCAAGGGTTATAAAGATCTTTCTTTCCTGGTTATGGGAACCATATTCAAGGATACTTCTCAATCTTCTGAGTTTGATAGAGTAAAGGTCTTTGTCTCTTCTGTGCATACCGATCTTGACCTGGTCCACCAGGTCTCCAGTATGAAAGATCCATGGAGGATCCAGTGTCTTGACAAGTCTGTCCAGAGTGTTATAGAAAGTGGACGGAGTATCAGAAATGTGAAGGGCTACACGTCCATGCAGTTCCTTTATTTCCTCAGGAATAAAAGACAGATCGAGAATTTTGCAGACAAGTGATCTAAGATCCATTTTTACCTGCCATTTAAAACTTCCCCCATTATAAAAGCAAGAGATCCAAAAAATATCAGACCATAGTGGAATTAATAGCTTTACTTTTTGAAATACTCCATCAGTTTAAGGAGCCAGCCTTTTTTAAAATTTATAGCATCTGCTGGACATACTTCCTGACAGCAGAAACAGCGTACACATTTGTCATAATCATACTCAAGCCGGTTTCCCTGCTTCAGATCAATGGCTCCTGCCGAACACATTTTTATACATTCACCGCAACCTATGCATTTTTGTGGATCCTGAACAGGTCTTGACGTCAGGGAATTACCAAAATATCTCAGGAAAGGTGGAAGCACATGCAGATTGTCCAGAGAAGGAACCTCTACGTCGCTGAAAGGCTGTGAGAGAGTCATATCTCCTTCAAGTCTGATCTGTTGCGGATCTGCCTGGGAATATCCCGCTTTTCTGGCAGCCCTGTAAAGGGGGTATTTGTCCAGGGCAACTCCAAGGAGCCTGCAGAGAGTGATATCCATTGCCAGGGCGTCGGCGGATCCAGCAAGGATACCGAAATGTCTTGGTTTGCCATTCCCGGGACCGTGTCCTTCCATTCCCCATATTCCGTCCAGGATAGTAAGTGAAGGCCTTACTGCATTATAAATGTCGAGTAACAGGGTTGCAAAAATGTCTCTGTCGAGGCCAACCTTATAATGCCATTCTGCTTTTTCCTGGGCTACTATTGTACCGAACATGTTTTTAACACCCAGCGTAAGCAGCATCTGGCAATGTGTCTTCAACTTGGGAATATTTATTACAACATCCGAATCAAGCACTTTCGATGATATATTGAGATTCTTGAACCTTATACTATTTTGAGTGCTGGTCTTGCGGGTTTCCTTAAATTCTACCAGAGGTATTCCGGTCAGATCGGAGATTTCCCTGATGCCGGTTTTCCTGGAAATGAGTGAAAAAGGTTCAATGCCGGGAGGACTGTCACCTATGTATGGTTTTCCTCCTGCGTCAATGACCAGTTCAGCGATCGCCCTGACGACAGAAGGGTCAGTGGTGACTCTTCGCTCTGGATTTCTCGCGGAAAGCATGTTCGGCTTTAAAAGCACTTTATTTCCTCTTTTAAAAAAAGAGGGACTTCCCCCAAGATCTTCAATAATATTGCCCAGCCTGATCTTGAGGTTTCTGTATTCATAGTCCTGTTGGGATAAAACAACGACTTTATACAAGCTATCACTCCATAAGATCATTTTAAAAGACAGTCTTAATTGATCCTTTATATAATACACTTTCATTATGGATCAGTCACAATAGAAGGCAGTGTGTTTGGGAGGGGAGATATCTGACTTGCATGTCGATCTATAAGTAAGGCTGGATCTATATATTCAAAGAGTTAATTTACCTTGAAGGAATTTAGAGAGAGGAAATTATCACAAGTACAGGAAAAAGATATTATTTTGGAAAGAAATATCAATAATAGTATAATCTGTCTAATATACCTATCCTGCATTTGAAAAATTTCAATAACAGGTAAAGTATCTTTTTTGGAGGAGCCTTATGAATTCATCTGATAGAAGACAGGCAATATTGAACCTTTTGCGAAATTACCAGGAAACGATCAAGGGAAGTGAACTTGCTGAAAGATTTGAGGTAAGCAGGCAGGTCATAGTTCAGGATATAGCGGTGTTGAGGGCATCCGGAGAGCAGGTCGTTGCAACTCCTCAGGGATATATGATGATCAGTAGGAGTGGTAATTCAGATAGCATGAAAAAAACAATTGCGACAAAACATCAGGGCAACGAGGCAATCGATGAGGAACTGAAGATCATTGTTGATAATGGCGGAAAGATCCTGGACGTGATAGTTGAACATCCGGTTTATGGAGAGATCAGGGGCAACCTTATGATCACTACGAGACATGACATAGAGGATTTTATGAGCAGATTATTATCTGAAAATGCAGAACCCCTCTGCAGTCTTACTGAAGGAGTTCATTTGCATACTGTAGATGTTCCCGATGAAGAAGCATTTGAAAGGATAATTTCTGATTTGAAAAGGAAGGGATACTTGTTTCAGGAAGTATAAGATGTTATATTTTTTTAGCTTAATCTGACAAGACACCTGTCAATACATTCAGGGAGTGTGATTAAATGTCAATGAAACATTTTTCTTCGGGATCGATCCGCAATTATGTGATCAATGTTCTTAACGGGATGGCACTGGGACTTTTTGCATCCTTGATCATAGGCCTGATAATTAAACAGCTTGCTGGACTCGTAGACGCGTCAACAATATCTATGTTCGGAAGGGTAGCACAGCTTATGATGGGACCTGCAATAGGAGCTGGAGTAGCTCATAGTGTCGGAGCTTCACCCCTTGGGATATTTGCTTCCATGATCGCGGGAGCTATAGGAGCGGGAACAGTCTCTTTTGAAGGCAGCAGTGCGATCCTTCATATTGGGGAACCGGTCGGGGCACTTGTTGCCTCTCTTGCAGGAGCTGAAATTTCAAAACTCGTCAGAGGAAAAACTAAAGTAGATATAGTTCTTGTCCCAGCAGCTACTATAGTGGCTGGAGGTTTTGCAGGAGTATATGCCGGTCCATGGATATCTTCAATGATGTATATCCTGGGTAACATGATCAATCTGGCTACTCAGATGCACCCCCTTCCTATGGGTATCCTTGTGGCTGTCATGATGGGTATGATACTGACATTACCTATCAGCAGTGCAGCTCTTGCTATTTCTCTGGGGCTCAGTGGACTTGCTGCTGGAGCAGCAACGGTGGGTTGCTGTTGTCAAATGGTAGGGTTTGCTGTTCAGAGCTACCGTGAAAATGGATTTGGGGGCCTTATTGCCCAGGGACTTGGGACTTCCATGCTCCAGATACCAAATATTGTGAGAAATCCCTGGATATGGGTACCTCCGATCCTCAGTTCTGCTGTACTTGGTCCTGTAGCTACATTATTCTTCAAAATGGAGAATAACAGGATCGGTGCAGGAATGGGTACCAGCGGTCTGGTGGGTCAGTTCGGTACATTCGCAGAGATGGGGAACTCTGCATGGCCTGGAATGATCCTTCTTCATTTTATCCTGCCTGCAGTTTTAACATTCTTTTTTTCGGTATATATGAGAAATAAAAATTACATAAAACCCGGCGACATGAAACTTTAGGTATAGGTAAAGAACTGGATGATCATATATTTATCGTGTATACCCAACGCTATCAATCTGTTACTTGACAAGGTTAAATATACGATGTAAAAGAATAGTAAGAGATGAGAATAGATGACCTTCGACCTGTTTCGCCTCCCTGAGGAGTAACAGGCATCGGGTGATAGGAGCGATCCTTTCGCCGGCCGTGTTTGCAAAGGAGGAAAACCCTGTACAGGGTTTTCCTCCTTTATTTTTGTTGAGGAAAAAGGAGAAAAAAGTAACAATTAAGATCTTATTCAAGGAGGGACAAGTGATGGGTAAATTTGGTGATGTTCTGAGAGTTAATCTAAGTGACGGGACAGTAAAAACTGAACATGTTGATGAGAAGATGATGAGGGATTATGTAGGTGGCAGAGGCTATGCGTCGAAAGTTCTCTACGATGAACTGCCAGCAAACACTGATCCACTGTCACCAGAAAATAAACTCATTTTCTGTAACGGACCTCTCACTGGCAAAGGCGCTCCTGCTGCTGGCCGTTATATGGTCGTAACAAAGAGTCCGCTGACAGGTTATATTGCATCCAGTAATTCCGGTGGACAATGGGGGGCCGAGCTTGCCAAAGCCGGATGGTTCATGATAATAGTTGAAGGAAGGTCTTCTGAACCTATGTATCTCTGGATCCATGATGAGAAGGTGGAGTTACGGAAAGCCGGTTCATTCTGGGGGCTGGATACGAGTCAGACAACTGACAGGCTTCTGCTTGAAGTGGATGATGAAAAAGCAAGAGTAAGCTGTATAGGTCCTGCCGGAGAAAATCTTTCAAAAATAGCTGCCATAATAAATGAAAAGGGGCGTGCTGCCGGAAGAAGCGGAGTTGGAGCGGTAATGGGTTCCAAGAACCTCAAGGCCATAGTGGTCAGAGGAACCGGTTCTCCGAAGGTTGAGGATCCTGAGGCGCTGAGACAATCCCTTAAAAATGGTGTCGAAAAACTGAAGGCACATCCCGTTACAGGAGAGGGTCTTCCCGCCTATGGGACTGCTGTTCTGGTCAATGTTATCAACCAGTCAGGCGGATATCCCTACAAGAACTGGCAGAGTTCATATATGGAGACTGCCGATTCCCAGTCAGGAGAGACTCTTGCCAGTACCTATCTGCAGAAAAGATCACACTGTTTTGGATGTCCGATCGGTTGCGGAAGAGTCTCCAAGGTGGGAGACAAGGTAGGAGAGGGCCCCGAATATGAGACAATATTCGCCCTTGGATCATGCTGCGGTGTTGAACCTCTTGAACCGATCGTAAAAGCTAATTTTATCTGTAATGAATATGGTATGGATACCATAAGTGCAGGTGTTACTATTGCGGCTGCAATGGAACTTTATGAAAAAGGATATATTAAAAAGGAAGAACTGGACGGTGGTCCGGAACTTCATTTTGGTAATGCTGAAGCCATGGTCTACTGGACCCGCAAGATGGGTAAGGGAGAGGGGCTTGGAGCTAAACTGGCCGAAGGTTCATACAGACTGTGTGAGATGTACGGTCATCCAGAGTTTTCAATGTCCGTGAAGAAACAGGAGATGCCTGCTTATGATGCAAGGGCAATTCAGGGAATTGGGCTGAATTATGCTTTAAGCAACAGAGGTGGGTGTCATGTAAGAGGATACCTTATCTCCCCTGAAATTCTTGGAGTCCCGGAAAAACTTGATCCAGCTGAAATAAAGGGCAAACCTCAATGGGCAATGATCTTCCATGATCTTACTGCAGTCATAGATTCTTCAGGGATCTGTCTGTTCACATCCTTTGCCTTAGGTGCTGAAGACTATGCTGAGTATCTCAAGGCAGGTACTGGTTTCGACTATACAACCGAAGAAGTGATGAAATGCGGCGAGCGTATCTGGAACCTGGAAAGGATGTTTAACCTCAGGGAAGGCTTGACTCCTGATGAAGATACTCTTCCTGCGCGTCTTCTGGAAGACGCTATACCCGAAGGACCCAGCAAAGGTATGGTAAGTCGCGTAAAAGAGATGATCCCCGAGTATTACAGTCTTCGCGGCTGGGATGAAAAAGGTTATCCAACAAGAGAAAAACTTTCTGATCTCGGATTGAACTGATCTTTCTGGAAGAGAACTTCTTTGGAATTTGTGAAGATACTGCCTGAAACAATGCAAATCCAATATGCTGAAATGACAGACCTGGCATTTAAATGCCAGGTCTGTCATGCATATGAGATCTTTTCATAACCACAGATAATTACTCCATCTATTCAAGGAGGATACTTTCGTTGTGGAAAATAAAAGTCTTATGATCATGCGAAATCAGGCCATCCATCTATTTTCCCAAATGAAAGTTTGCCTCCGCTAAAAGTATACTGGGGTCTTAAATCCCTTAGCTGTATCTTCGGTGTCCTTTCAATATTTCCATTTAATATTACAAGGTCTGCAGGGAAACCTTTTTTTATTCTTCCACGATCATTTCCTCTATTAACGGCGATCTCCGGATTGACTGTATATAGGGAAATTGCCTCCATCAAAGAAAGGCACTGGTCGGGTCTCCAGACACTTTCAGGATCTCCCCGCCAGTTGATCCTGTTCACTGCTGCCCATATCCCTTCCATAGGATCGGGTTTTTCTACAGGTGCATCACTGGATCCTGTAACCAGAAGGTTATGCAGTATCATGTCTTTCCATGGATAACACCATTTTATCCGCCGATCGCCGAGCCTTTCTACTGCCATGTAGAGGTCACTTGGGACAAAAGCAGGCTGAATATCACAAGTAAGTCCAAGTTCCTGAAGTTTGTTCAGCTGATCAGGGCGACATATCTGAAGATGTATTACTCTGTGGGAAGGTACAGGAGAGATGCTTGTCCTTTCGATGGCATTAAGAAGCTGGTCAAGGGCTCTATCTCCTATTGTATGGAACTGTATCTGGATACTGTCCCTTTCTGCCTTTCCAATGATCTTTTCGAGAGACAGGCTGTCATGGTTCAGGATCCCGATATTATTCGGTTCTCCCTCATAGTGACTTGAGAGAGCTGCGGTTTTTCCACCAAGGGAGCCATCCAGAAAAACCTTAAGCCCCCCATAATGCAGCCTGTTATCAAAATCTGCCGGTTCGATATTATTCGGATCTTCCTGATCTGAATAATATGTGATCCTCAGCGGAAGCCTGTTTTTCCGGGCCAGGCTCTTATAGATCTCGAGGTTCTCACCGAGGCCATAAGACGGGGTACTGCATGTATGTGCTGAGGTTATGCCGAGAGAGGCAAGTTCAAAACATGTATCTGACAGTAGTTTTTCTTCCTGATCCCTGTCGACACTTTCATGCCACATTTTTACCTGAATAGGGAGTGCTTCTTTTTCCAGAAGGATCCCGTCAGTATTGTTTCGAACTCCGGATCTTTCAAGTGCAGCTGTATTGGCGATACTTACATGAGAGCATATCCTGACCAGAAAAACCGGATTAGGAATACCCGTTCCATCAATATCGTTTCTGTCTGGTATTGTTCCATCAGGCCAGTTGTTTTCGTTAAATCCTACTCCCCAGATCCATTCATCCGCTTCAAGGTCTGATGACCTGTCGAGCAACATGGACAACAGTTCATCTCTTGAAGCAGCATCAGAGAGATCCAGAGCTAATTTACGTCTGGCCAGGGCCCCGAGGTGAAGATGGGCATCTGTAAATCCTGGTAGAACAGTTTTACCAGAAAGATCAAGAGTTCTGGAGTCCAAATCCTCATAATTCCTTTGTATCTCACTATAAGTACCAGTCTGAAGGACTATTCCGTCTTTTAAAAGAATGGAATCGGCCCTGGGGCGCAAAGGGTCAAATGTTATGATATCTGCATTCTTTATCAGCAAGGCTGGCATTTTTCCCACTATATCCGACCTCCGGTCTGAACTTCTATTCTGCAGGGCTAAGGCTTTTCAGTATTCCCTCGATAAGCTGTTCTTTAAATTGCTGTCCTGTGGATTCAGATTCCTTTTCACTTCCCTTACCAACAGGAAAATTCAGTTTGATTTCTACCTGCCTGCTGTTCTCTTCCTCATCTTCTTCTCTGAACTCATCAATATTTATAAGATCGGAAAGGTATTCTTCTCCTCCGGTTACTTCAAGTTTTGTTATTGCTGGAGATTCCCTTGTCCCCTGAATGTGAAAATCTACCTGTCTATAATCTTTTTTCCCGACTTTTCCTACAAGACCGCCCATTATGTCGCTTAAAAGGTCAGCCCTGGCAAGAGTTACTTTCAGTGCGGTTTGAAGACCTCCCAGGAATGCATTTAATGCCTGAAGATTAACCTTCGTGTCTCCTTCAATATCTATCTTTCCATCATATTGTATATCCCCGTCAATGCCCAGATATTGATATAGAGGATCACGCAATGGCGCTTCAACTCTGCTCCCTGCAAGTATTGTTACTCCAAAACCGTCAATAAGAAAGTTGCTCCTTATCCTTCTGAAGGGTATGGTTTTTCTGTTGGTGGTTGAAGCTGCTGCTTCTATGGCCGAAAGGCCTCCGATATCACCATCAGTTACCAGTAGATCTCCCGTTCCAAAAATACTGAAAAGATCTGATCCCCTGCCTCTGACCTTAAGGTTCATATCTCCTTTGCCGGAAAGTTTAACTGGAATATCTTCCTGATCTTCTGCAGTTTTTCCAAGGTCCATACTCGTTACAGATAAATTGCCTTCCCATGACATGTCATCGAGATCCATGATCGCCATTGACTTCAGGTCCCCGCTGTAAACCGAAGCGTTCATGCCAGGGATCTCAATGCTTGTTCCATTGATCACGACAGGGCAATACAAATCTTTTATCTTAAGATCATTAAAGGCAAGTACCTCTGAAGAAATGATCCCCCTGGCAAGAATGAGCCCGGGGCGGTATTGACCGTTAATATCCAGATTGATCTTTCCTGTAATGATATTCTTTAGATTCCCCTCCATGTTGCGTAAGAGAAAAGGAATATCCAGTTTAGTGCCTGCCAGTTTGAAATCTGTCTCGAACCCCTTTTCAAGATCTATGGTTGCGTTCCCTTCAATATCAGCTTTTCCGATTTGAGCAAAGATAGCTTTCAGATCCAGGATCCTCTTTTTGAAGTCTCCCTGTATTATTAAATTATCAAGGGTTGTCCCTTCTGTAATAAGGTTGGGTGAATGGATACCAAATGCAATAACTGGTTCATCTGCCGTACCGGAAACTGAGAATTCCCCATATGTTTCTCCCTCTATGTCGACAGGAATCTTCCAGGGGAGCTTTTCAAGGGCAAGATTTTCAAAATTACCGCTCAGATCAAGTTCCGGTTTTTGAGAAAGCAGGACATGACCGCTACTGGAAAAGGTCCCTCCCAGTAGTTGTGCAGATCCTTCCATAATATCCAGTCTTCCTGGCTGCCATTCGACTTCTGCATTGAGTTTATTGGCTAACAATCTGCTGATAAGAGCCACTGGAGAATTGACAGCAAGTACAAGACGTTGGTTACGAAAACTGAAATTTCCGTCTATACTCTCTGCCTGGAACAGCGACTGAACTCTGAAATTTCCCGTTTTGAATGAACCACTGATATTCGGATCGTCAATCTTGCCTTTTATGGAAATAACTGCCTCTGCAGAGCCTGATATGCCATTGGGCGGAGACGGGACCAGCCTCAGGGTTTTTGAAATATCCCCTGTGGATGTTGTGATCCTGATATCGGTCCGGCTGCTTTTATCGAGGGCTATCTTTCCAGAGCCTGAAAGGCGTCCCTCAGGGACGAGACAGGAAAGTTCTCTGATGATCATGTCCGGCTTTTGATATTGAAGATCTGCTTTTATGTTAGTTATCTTTTCACCGTTGAGAACCAGAGAAGGTGAACTTAGATCTAACTGCACAGAAGGGTCTTTGACAGATCCTGTGGTTCTTGCTGTCATGTCAAATTTTCCCGTTGGGATCTGAGCTGCTGTTTCAGCAGGCAAAAAAGGCCTTATATTGGCAATGTCGAAATTCCTGACTGAGGTTAAAAGGTCGAGTGATGGTTCGTCCCCGAGCATTACAGTTCCCCTGGTGGAGAATGGTTCACCTTTCCAGTGCAAATCTGAATTGATACTTACAGTTTTCCCTTCGAACTCGATGTCCAGTTCTGTGTTTGTGATTTCCTGGTCCATAATGCTTATAGAACCTGATCTTGCGTATATTTTCCCCAGAAGGTTCTGAAGATCTCCGGAGACGTCACCCTCAAGTTCTTCTATGATACCTCTTGTTTCGGGCAACTGATTTCCCACGTTTTCAAGTTTGGACAGGTCGAGGTTTTTTGCAGAAAAAGAAAGATCGATGTTCCCCTTTTCAGACAGGGAAAGATCGGCGTTGAGGATCGAATCAAGCATATCTGCCTTGAGGCTGGAAAGAAGGAAAAGTGAACCGTCATACGAGATATTTCCCCTTACCCTTCTGATCCCGATATTCTGCAAAGCGGGTTCTTCAATATCAAGATCTCCTTTGAAAAATGGATCTTCGGGGTTGCCGGCCAGGGAGAAATTAAAATTTACAGTTCCCCTGATGTCAGGTCTTTTTTTTTCTGGCAGAAGAGAGGTAAAAGAACCCAGGTCGAGACTTGTTATTGATCCCTCTATGCTGAAATAGGGTGTGATATTGCCCTTTGCCTCCAGGATGCTTTTTTTGTTAAAAGTAGTCCTGAAAAGAGATAACGCAATATTATCTTCTGACATATCCATAACAAGTTCAGATCTTAAGGGTTTATCTCCGATATAACCATCAACTGAAGCATTTATCTTTTCAGGTGAAATACCAAGATCTGCGCTTCTCAGAAGAATATCACTGACAATTTCAGGATATCTTATAGTCAGGTTGCGTATCTCAACGGGTATGTAGGGGAACCATATCGATCCTTCTTTTTCGGGGGAATCCTTTTTTGGCAGTTTTGAGTGGTCAATAA
>Ga0209943_1000028_pt1 | contig 82636 bp, 71 predicted proteins | sample SalPonR1_B_D2_MG_FD_185698 | JGI IMG/M metagenome (GOLD analysis project Ga0209943, IMG submission 185698) | Salt pond soil microbial communities from South San Francisco under conditions of wetland restoration - Salt Pond MetaG R1_B_D2_MG... ... | reverse complement strand
TTTCCGTTGAGATTTCGATTTTGTTGCAGCCAGTAACTTATCAGTGGAGCTTACTCCGGCTTCTCTTAGCTTTTTTCCTAAGGCTTCTCCGATACCTTCAATTTCTTCAATTTTGTAATTTGCCATATGGTCTTTTTTAGATTTAGGATTAAAAATTTCAATACTATAAATGATTGGTGGTATTGAAATAGGTGAGTAAATATAAAGTATTTTTCTTGTTAAGCCAATCTAAGTAGGAAACATTGCATTATTTTTTAATGCATAAGGAATATTGTGTAGATTTTTACAAACCTCTCACTTAAATATGAAAGATAGAAGGCCTACTTAGTTTTTAAAGAAATTAATGCAAATTCCTTTTTCAAAGAGAATGAAGGATTAGGACAACATTCCACCAGGTAGGAGGTTTTGTATATCAGATCTATAATCTAAGGCGCAATATTATCTTCATGAGCATCGAATTTATTCCTCAACATTCCGAAGTGTCTTTGGAATGGGTTAAAATTAGAGAGATTTGGGCTTCCTATGCAGTAGGAGCCTTAGCTAAGGATGAGATAATCAATTTTCAACCTTCGACTAATAAGAAAACCGTAGACGAATTTTTCCGTCGAGTACAAGCCATATTAGATCTTAGAGCAATGGGTAATCATTTACCCTTGAGTTCATATGACGACATATTGCCTTCTACAAAGCAGTTATCCGTAGAGGGGTATATTTTAGAACAGGAGGAGGTTGTTGCCATTTATAAACAGCTGCGCATCAGTGCTGCGCTTCATTCTGAAACAGCGAAGTGGGAAGGAGAAGAATTTGAAGAAATTATCTCTGAACTTAAGGCAATTCCTTACCCTAGGGATATCATTAAGTCTTTTGATAAAATTTTCGATGAGGCTTTCGATATACGTCGTGATGCAAGTCCTGAATTGGTCCGGATTTATAGATCTATTGATCTTGCCCAGCAGCGGCTCAACGGGGCTTTTAATAAGATTGCCCGCCAGTACAAAGACCAGGGGTACCTAGCCGATACCGAAGAAACGGTGCGTTCGGGCCGGCGTGTTCTCAGTGTAAAGTCAGAGCACAAGCGACAAATTTCAGGTATCATACACGACGAGTCCAGCGGAGGCAAGGTTACCTACATTGAGCCTCAGTCCATCTTAGACATTAATAACGACATCTTTGATCTTCGTCAGGAAGTCAAGCGTGAAATATTTCGACTTGTCAGACAATTATGTGATCAGTTGAGATCGATTCGCGGGGAATTGGTTGAGATTCAGGAAGCTATCGTTCGATGGGATCTTTTGCGGTCACGAGCTCGCTTTGGTGAATCTATTGATGGTATTTGTCCGTCCATTCAAGCAAAACCCTGTATTAAAATCAGAAAGGGCCATCACCCGCTTCTTGTCCGACAGGAAAAGGAAGGTGGCGACCCCGTGGTGCCATTCGACTTGTTTATGGAAAACAATAACCGCTTGCTCATCGTAAGTGGTCCTAATGCTGGAGGAAAAACGGTGCTGATGAAAGCAGTGGGACTCATTCAATTATTAGTGCAGTCTGGCTTACCGGTGCCTGTAGATGAAGAGTCTGTTTTTGGAATCTATCACCATATGATGGTAGACATAGGCGACCAACAGTCGATTGAGGATGATTTAAGTACATACAGTTCGCACCTTCAGAACATGAAACAGTTTCTAAAGAACGCCGATGACAAGACTCTGCTACTGGTAGACGAGTTGGGTAGTGGTACGGATCCGCGCCTGGGTGGAGCTATTGCAGAATCTATACTTCATCAGTTGTTTAAAGAGGGCGCTTTTGGTGTAATAACGACGCACTATAGTAATCTAAAGTCCTACGCACATCGTCAGCAAGGTGTGCTGAATGGAGCGATGACTTTTGATAAGAAGCACTTAACGCCAACCTATCAATTGCGGGTCGGCAAACCGGGAAGTTCATTTGCGTTTGAACTCGCTGAAAAAAGTAAATTGCCTAGTAAAATCTTGAAGCGGGCAAAAAAGAATGCAGGTCAGGCACTTGTAGATGTCGATCAAATTTTGGCCGATATACAAGAGGAGCGCAAGGAGATGGAAGAGAAAATGCGCCAATTGAAGATTAAGGAAGCCCAGGCTGATCAACTCCGATTGACTTATGAAACGATGCAGAAGGATTTGGCGGGGCAGCGGAAAAGACTAAAAATGGTTCAAAAGGAGTATGACGTTGCAAAGGGGGTGAAAGTAGAAAAAGAACTGCATACGCTCATTGAAAAGTTAAAGCGCGAGCAGGATCTCGATAAAGCTAAAAAAGTCGCAAGTCGAGAAAAGAAAAAGCTCGAAACCCATGTAAAAGGCTTACAAAAGATGGAGGAGCAGGAGTGGCGGGAGCGACAAAATAAGAAAGATACGCGTTTAGAGGTCGGTGATCACGTGAAGTTACGTGACTCAGGTACAACAGGTACCATTAAACGAATTGAAAAGGGACGTGCTTTTGTGCAAACGGGTACATTCGAACTAGAGGTGAAACTTAGAGACTTACGCCCCATAGATGAACCTATGGACGTACGAAAGGAAAAGTCGGTAAAGCTGCAATCAGAGAGCTCAAATCGGGGATTAAAACCCAAATTAGATATTCGTGGTATTCCGAGAGAAGAAGCAGCGAAGATTTTAGACCGCTACTTAGATCAAGCTCTCGTGCAGGGTGTACATCAATTAGAAATTGTACACGGTGTAGGCTCTGGAGTGTTGCGCAAACTGGTGAAAGAGAAGGTGCGAGAAATGGGTGTTTTCAAAAAAGCGGAACACCCACCTCGAGAATCGGGAGGCGAGGGAGTCACTCTTATAACTGTCTAAGTTATATTTCAGCGAAATATGCTTTTAAGTCTTTAGCATCCCTGGCATCCATTCTACCCGCCAGAATCAGGCGCAATTCGCGACGTCTTTTGGCTCCTTCATACCTTTTCTCTTCTTCTGAGGAAACCGGATTTAGGTCGGGAATCGGAACGGGAACGGGCTTGCTGGACTCCTGGTCTATAGCCACAAAGGTGAAATATGCATGATTACATTTCACGCTAGGGCCTCCTCGCATGCTGGACGCAAATACTTCAACGAATATCTCTACTGATGTGCTAAAAGCCCTCGTTACATATGCCTTAATGGTAACAACTTCTCCCAGGCGTATGGCGCGCTCAAAGGAAACGTGATCTACAGATGCGGTAACGACATATTGTTCGCAATGCTTTCCACCACAAATCGCGGCTGCCACATCCATCCATTTCATGAGATTTCCTCCCATTAAATTATTTAATGGGTTCGTATCGTTGGGCATGACGAGTTGCGTCATGACTACGCTGCTATCCTGGACTTCTTTTATTTTTCTATTCATGATTTTTTATTGTTTTTAAGTTATTCCCGCCCTCGTGCCAGTCCCAATCAAACAAAGATGCAAATTGAGATCTGACTTTCTCTTTCACTTCATTGGGATCTACCTCTCTTTGGAGTTCTAGGGATAAAGATGTTACTGCTTTATTCTCATCAGATATTCCACAGGGAATAATGCGATTGAAATAAGTGAGGTCAGGCGATACATTAAATGCAAATCCGTGCAGGCTCACCCATCGACTTAGGTGAATGCCAATGGCACAAATCTTTCGGTCTGGCAGGGTGGGAGTGCCCGGTAGCCAAACACCTGTAAAGCCGGTTCTTCGTTCAGCTTGCAAATCATATTCGCCTAACACATTGATAATAGCTTGCTCTATGGTGCGCACCAATTTATGGACGTCGGTAAAGAAAAACTCCAAATCTAAAATGGGATAGCCCACAATTTGTCCAGGTCCGTGATAAGTTATATCGCCACCTCGGTTAATTTTAAAAAAATCTATTCCAGCAGCATCCATTTCTTCCTGTGTCATTAAAAGATGTTCCATCGAGCCACTTTTACCTAGCGTGAATACATGGTCATGCTCACAAAGAATGAAGTAATGATATGGAGCATCCTTTGGGCGCTCTTCTACTTCGCGTTTGTAATCAATGAGTTTCTTTTGGAGAATAGTCTGTCTGTCCCATGCTTCACGATAAGAAATGCGTCCCCAATCTTGTTGCTGAACACTGCGATTTACTCTCATGCTATGATAATTGGGATTTTTCTTCGGGAACCAGTTCATTAATAAAAGGTAATAAATGTTGCTCAAACAAGCTTTTCAATTCTTGATTTGTAAACTCTAATTTTTCTGCGTCAAATATAGAGGTTACTTGGGAGACTGGAATTCGCATAGGGTGCACATGAGTTTGTAAATAGTTGAGCACTGCAGTCAGGTGATCCAGCCCTCGCAAATTTCCAGCCCTTCCCGTAGATATACCAATTAAGAAAGCGCGTTTATTTTGAAAATTTGAGTTGTATTCGCGAATAGAACAGGCGTCGATAAAATATTTTAATATCCCGGGATAGCTTCCATTGTATTCAGGAACAATGAAGATAAACTTGCTTGCAGGTATGATGTATTCATTCTGAAGACGTTGTACTATTGGGTGTTGATGATTGGGGTCAAACATCAGATTTTCAACATTTATACCATCCAATTCGCATAAATCGAGAATTCTGGGGGATCGTTGAGTGTGGGATTCAATGAAATTATATAAAATTTCAGTAAACAAGCGCGTATTGCTGTCTTTGCGGTTGGTTCCAGAAATAAGTGTTATGGTATCTTTTATATTCATGATTTTACTTTCAAAGGTATATAGAGTGCCGTAAAAATGTGGAATTCAGGATTCATTGATGTAACTTTGTAGGCTAGAAATAGTTGCAAAAATAGATACGAAATGAAATTCACCTTCTACGGCCATTCCTGCTTCATGTTAGAATTAAGAGATGTTAAAATCTTATTTGATCCCTTTATTTCTCCGAACGATTTGGCGTCCGACATTGACCTTGATAGCTTAAACCCTGATTACATCATGCTATCACACGGGCATGAGGATCATGTGGCAGATTTGGAAAAAATAGCTAAACAATCAAAGGCGAAGTTAATATCTAACTATGAGTTAGTTTCTTATTACGGGCAAAAGGGTATAGAGGGACATCCATTAAATCATGGGGGACAGGCTTCTTTTCCTTTTGGGACAGTAAAATACGTAACAGCCATACACTCTTCTGTTTTACCTGATGGTACCTATGGAGGGAATCCAGGTGGATTTATATTGCAGGCAGACGGGAAAACCATCTATTTTGCTGGAGACACGGCACTTACATATGATATGAAGCTTATCCCCGAAATGGGATTTAAGTTAGATGCAGCCATCTTACCTATTGGAGACAATTTTACGATGGGCCCTGAGGAAGCTTTGAAGGCTTCGGAGTTTGTGCAGTGCAATATAGTTGTTGGGGTGCATTTTGATACTTTTCCGTATATTGAAATCGATCATGATGAAGTGATAAGTCGATTTAAAGATGCAGGTAAAACACTTCATTTGCCGACCGTAGGCGAAGAGATAGATTTATAATTATGGGAAAAGTAATTGCAATTGCCAATCAGAAAGGTGGCGTAGGAAAAACGACAACCGCAATTAATTTAGCGGCCTCTCTGGCAGTATTAGAGCATAAGGTACTTATAGTCGATGCGGATCCACAGGCCAATGCTACATCTGGAGTTGGGATATTGCCAGAGGATATTGAGTATAGCATATATGACTGCATGCTCAATGAGGTACCCGCAAAGAAAGCTATTCTTAAGTCTAACACGCCCTTTCTATCAGTTCTGCCATCTCATATTGATTTAGTAGGTGCGGAATTAGAACTCGTATCCAAGTTGCGCAGAGAGTTTGTTTTGAAAAATGTTTTGGAATCTATCCGCGACAAGTACGATTATATTTTGATCGATTGTTTGCCGTCTCTTGGACTCATAACCGTAAACGCACTTGCGGCTGCTGACTCTGTACTAATTCCTATCCAGTGTGAAATATTTGCATTGGAAGGACTACAAAAGTTGAAAAATACCATTGAGATGGTAAAATCGGCTATTAATCCCGATCTGGTGGTAGAAGGAATAGTACTGTCGATGTATGATTCCCGTTTGAGATTGGCAAATATTGTAGTAAACGAGGTAAGAGATCATGCTGTTGATCATGTTTTCGATACAGTCATTCATAGAAACTCTAAAGTAGGGGAGGCCCCCTCAGCTCATTGCCCCGTTATACTGTATGATGCAGGATGCAAAGGGACCAATAATTTTTTGAATTTGGCAAAAGAGTTATTAGAAAGGAACTCAGTTTCGAAATCAGCTCCGGCTGTTACCTCTTAAAAGAAAGCTAATACTAAGACATGGCAAAAATGAAGAAAAAGGAATTGGGAAAGGGTATTAGAGCACTATTGTCAAATGCAGAGACAAAAGCCTCTCCATCTGAGCAGCAAGAAATAGTAAAGGAGCTTTCTAATCACATTGCGATGATCCCGCTGGAGCAAATTGAAATCAATCCATTTCAGCCGCGGACTCAATTCGATCCGGCTGAACTTGATGCCCTGGCGCAATCTATACAAACCCATGGCATCATACAGCCATTGACTCTTCGTCGCTTAGGTCCGGATTCTTTCCAGATCATTTCGGGAGAGCGCCGGTTTCGCGCAGCATCAAAATCGGGTTTAGAAGAAGTGCCCGCATATATTCGACTGGCAAATGATCAGGAGATGCTGGAGATGGCCCTGGTCGAAAATATCCAACGACAGGATTTGAACGCCATTGAGGTCGCCATCTCTTATCAAAGGCTGATGGATGAATGTAATTTGACTCATGACACCTTATCGGAGCGCGTAGGTAAAAATCGAAGTACCGTTACGAACTATATTCGGTTGCTAAAATTATCGCCTGAAATTCAACAAGCGATAAAAGATCGCAAAATATCTATGGGACATGCACGGGCTTTGGCCGGAATGAGTAAGGCCGACCAACAAATATTTATATTTAAGTCTATTATCGAAAAGGGCTTAAGTGTTCGAGCTACAGAACAGTTGATTAAGTCTGTTCAAGAGAAGAAAAATAATCCTTCTTCTAAATCAACGCAAACTGTCCATCCAGAAATACGCAAAATACAGGATCGACTTACAGATCGCTTTCATGCTCCTATAAAAATCCAACGCGATAAGAAAGGGAAGGGAAAAATCGTTATTGCCTTTGAGGATGACGATCGGTTGAATGAAATATTAGAAATTCTTGAATCCTAATCGGCTAAGCGATAGTACTTTTTATATTTAACGTACTTTATCCTTACGAGGTCTTTAGTAGATCAAAGAGGAGTTGTTTAAAGCTTTAATAAATGGGTACTGAATAGTAAAAAATGAAAGTCAATTGCAATCTTAGGGTACTTCCCATTTGGATTCTAGTAATGGGTTTTTCGTCTATTTATGGAGCTATTCACGGACAGCAAAAGGATAGCACTTTAATCAACCAAGATTCTATCAATCAGACTCGATCTTTAAACAAGAAGGATGCAGTTGGAGAGGTCGGTTTTTTAGCGTGGTTGCACAATAGAACTCGTGCTGCCCAAGACTATTATTTCGGAACAAAGGTGCCTTATGCGGGACGTTCGGCTTTACTTTCTACCATTCTGCCGGGAGCGGGACAAGTGTACAATAAGCAATCTTGGAAATTAGGTTTGGTCTGGGGTGGAATTGGTTTTACACTTTATAACCTAGATCAAAATCTCTTTGAATACAGAAGGTTCAGAGACGCCTACGAACTATCAGTAATGGGTGAGGATCACCCGCTTTCTTTTTTAAGTGAAAACGCATTGAAGTCATATCGAGATCAGTTCCGTTCCAATTTAGAGTTAAATTATATTGCCTTGGGCGCTGTTTATCTTCTCAATATAGCCGAGGCTTTTATCTCAGGGCACCTTGCCGGTTTCGATGTCTCTGAGAATTTGAGTTTTTATGTTCCGCCGGGAACCCCTGCTGTTCCATTGCAGGTGGGATGGGTTTATTCATTTTAGTTTCCGTATTCCTTTAAAAGTGGATTTTATTCCAATATTTTGGCTGAAGTTTTCATACTTTTGCGGTCTATAAGCGCAAGAATGCCTTAATTTTTCCATTTTAATACTATAGTAATGAAAACGAATAGAACATTTACCATGATCAAGCCTGATGCCGTTAAGAACGGACATATTGGGGCGATTTTGAATCAAATTAATGAAGCTGGCTTCCGTATAGTTGCCATGAAGTATACCAAACTATCCGCTGAGAAAGCAGGAGAGTTTTACGAAGTTCATAAAGAGCGTCCCTTTTACCAGGAACTGGTAGATTTTATGTCTTCTGGCCCTATTGTAGCTGCCATCCTTGAGAAAGATAATGCGGTAGCTGCCTTTAGAAAATTGATTGGAGCTACCAATCCCGCTGATGCTGAGGAAGGAACCATTCGCGCAAACTATGCCACCAGCATTGGCGAGAATGCCGTTCACGGTGCAGATTCTGATGAGAATGCAGCGAGAGAAGGAGGATTCCATTTTGCTGAGACTGAGGTGTTCGCCTAAGTTGAATCGGACGAAAACTTAAAAAGCCCGGCTGAATGTTCAGCTGGGCTTTTTTTATTGTCTTTTTTAAAATATTGTAAAGGCAAAACGAAATATTAGAATTTGTGACTAATATTTAGGCTGAAGGGGCGGCCATGATTTACAGTATGAAACATTTCTGGTCTGACTTCAAGTTATAGGTAATACGATTCTAAGCGCTGGTTTTACACATTCGGGAGCTGAAAATCTAAGCTTATTCTCTAAAATATAAAAAAGGGTAGGCTAAATAGCCCACCCCCAAGTACAATGGAGTCTTCTACTTCTCCATATTACATCTTATATCCAAAACTTAAACTGAAGGTTCGTTCCGGTCTTAGTCTGGTAAAGAGTTCATCCTGCGTTCCAAAGGATTTAAAGACCTCCTCGCGATCATCACCTAATAGGTTTGAAACCTTTGCACCTATACTAAACCGGTTTTTAGACCCGAAAGACTTATTAATACTTGCATTTAAACTATGGAAGGGGACTGAATAAATATCTGGCCGATCTGCAATTCCTACAAATTGCAGAGTTTCACCCTGCACATTATAATAAACACCAAATCTCCAACCATTTTCTGGATTTGCATATGATAATCCTGAGTTGATCAAATACGGTGCTTGTCCAGCCATGTCTCTATTCCTATCGATTTCCTGCCCATCTCTGGCGTTTCTTACTCTGGAATTAAATTCGGTATCACTCATTTCAATCGAAGATTGCGTAACGGTAACATTTGCATTGAAAGTAAAGTCATCCAAAGCTGAAGTTAAAAATGCTAAACTTTTTCGCAGTTCAAACTCGGCTCCAAATACTTGTCCGAATCCTACATTTCGAGGCTGAAAATTATTGGGAGCCTGAACATACTGTACGATTTCAATAGGATTATTAAATGTTTTATAGAAACCACTCACCGAGATCAGCTGTCCTGAATTTTGAAATAGCTCCCATCGAATATCGAAATTATTAATGTTGGTAGCTCGTAAGTTCCCATCCCATATGGTTTCACCGGTTACGACATCAATATCCGGGAAAAACCCACCTATAAATGTTCTACCAGTAATCGGATCTAGTATGGTTGCAAAAGAGGCTTCCTTGAATGAAGGCCTTGCAATTGTCATACTATAGCATAGTCTAAGATTCATTTTCTCCTGTAATGCGTAGATTAGGTTGACGGCTGGGAAAAAATCTAAATCATCAATTACTACTTCATTATTTAATCGATCTCGCTCTTGATTTATGCCGCTATATCGTTGTACATAGTTCTCTGCTCTGACACCTAATATTGATTTTAAGTTCTTAAAAGGCGAAAACTCCAATGACGCATACGCTGAGGTATTATTGATATTTGCATCAAACGCATTGGTATTGATAGGCAAAAACTGAGGATCGTATGTGATACCATTTCGATTTTCAGGAGTCCATAAATTGTCGGGCTGAAAAATGTCATTTGGATTGTCTGTAATGTCTATTGAATTAGGTCTAATTTGAAAATTCTCAATAGAGTAATCACGCTGTTTATAGGTATGTCCGCCACCAAATTTAAATTTCGCTTGTTCTCCTCTAATAATAAAGTTGTTTATCGCATCTGCCTTACCTACCAGATTGTCTTCAGCTAGAAAACGCCATATCCTTTCAGGAATTCCAGATTCTGATCCTACACTTAACTCATTGCCATCTGTACGTATACGTGTAAAGCGAATATCCGGATCGTCCATTTGCGAACGAGTAGCAGCAGCTTTCCAATCCACTTTCCAGGTACCTTCAGCAAGATTGTGCGTACCATTTATCATCACGTTCGTAAGCGCACTTTGGCTAAATTCAAGGTTGTGCTGGGTTGCAGTAAAGTTTGAACCTTGATCTCGCCCTATATAATTGAAAAGTCCGGCTTTTGACTCACCATTCTGGAGATGAAGTATGTTTAGCCCTATTTTTGATTTTGTTGTTTTAGCAGAGAAGCCTGCAAGTCCACCCAATAATACATTGTTTACGCCGAAATCCCCTCTTTGGATTTCACGTGCATCCATATCTAATATATCACTGGTACGGCCTAATCCGAATCTATTGTATTCAGCATCTTGATAGAAGTCTGTATTATTTTTGTAAGTCAGCGCCAAATTATAACCCAAGGTTACTTTTTCTCGATTGAATTGGTTTCCTGAAGATAAACTCAGGCTGTAATCCATAAAGGAATTGGCTCGCATTGCAGCTAAATTGGGGTTGAATCCTTCGAGAATATTGGTGAAAACTTGACCATCTCCCGCAGGATCTCCTATGGCATCTGCTAAAAACGGAATATTCTCTCTTCCTTCAGTAGGTATCGCCCTGGTTCCATCATCAAATCCTAGAAAGTCGGTTGATCCGCCTTCGTATGTTAGATAATTACTATTCAAGTGCATATCTGGATTATAACCTAGGCCACCCGAAACACTAAAAGTTTTACGTTCAGGAAAATCCTTGGTTGTAATATCCACAACACCTCCGGTAAAGTCGGCCGGCAAATCAGGTGTAAAAGTTTTTAGTACGATAATGTTATCTAGAATATTGGTAGGGAAGATATCCATCTGAACTGTATTTCTATCCGGATCCAATCCTGGAATATCCATACCATTTAAAATCGTCTTCGTGTATCGGTCACCTAATCCTCGGACATAGACGTATTTTCCACCCTCTATTGAAACGCCAGGTACTCTTTTAACAGCAGCAGCGGCATCAGAGTCGCCAATTTTCTTAAAACTTGCTGCTGATATTCCATCTAAAAGGTTAATCGATTTTCTCTGCAGTGTTGCCACAGCAGCATCTGTATTTCTAGCTTGAGAAGCTGTAATTACTACAACATCTAGGTTTTGTAGTGATTCACCTACTCGTCCATCTAATAGAGTTACCTCACCTGCTTTAATTTCAACATCTTCAATCAACAAGTCACTATAGCCCAAGAAATTGAATTTCACCTTGTAAGTGCCTGCCGGTAAAGAAATGGAGTATGCTCCATCTAAATCAGAGGTAGTTCCCGTCCCTAGTGTATCAATAATAACATTTCCAAAGGGTAGAGGGTCGCCCGTTGCATCATCATACATGACACCCCGAAGGGTCCCATTTTGAGAAAAAATATTTGCTGTAAAAGCAAATGCGAAAAGAAAGTAGAAGAAGAATTTTTGCATTGTACTTGATTTGATTTGAAATGAAAAGCAAGGGATCACATTATAAAATGTGATCCACTTGCGTATTTATTTGCGGAAACCGCAATGACTTAGAAGTCAGCTAACTGTCCTCTCGCATCAGCCAATGTCCATTCTGTAAATTGTGAAACATCAGCTCCAACAGTTGGACTGGTCGTTATGATAATATTTGAATTTAAAGGATTTGAAGTGAATATTCCTAATGGACTTTCGACCGGATTCCCATCATCATCCTCTGCTACCTTTTCTTGGAAGATATCTCCAATGGTCAAGTTTCCTTCAGAAAGATGGCTAGTGTTGAACTGCAAGTTTGAAACAGTCAAAGATCCATCAAGATAGTTCTGTGAAACTGCATTATTGTCAAACTCAACGTCAGAAGACTCGGAAAAACCAAAGAAATAACAATTCTCAACGGTACAAGTAACGCCATCTCTGAAATCAATGTACTCCCCGTTGCCACCTTTTAATGAACCATTTCTTAAAGTGAAAGATCCAGTTCCTGAACCTTCAGGTCCATCTAATTCCATGGCGTGATCTGAATTCGCACCAGCTATATAGATGAAATTATCAATTGTTCCAGTGTAAGCTTGATCCATATCGTAACCGTCATCACCTTGTCCCCATACTAGTGCATTTGTAATGTTTACGGTTCCACCATAACACTCGATTCCATCATCAAATGTTGAAGCTACTTCAATATTTTCAACAATAGTACCTGATCCAACACCACCAAAAGAAATACCATTTATCTCATTTCCTTCACCGATATCTGAACCACCGTAACGTACAGAAATGTATCTTAAGGTACCTGAGTTGTCGTTCGGGTCACTTCCACCATACAAGCCATTGGGATCACTTGGAGGAATACCTTCGATTTGTACTGCATCAGCATCAGCTGAAATAGGCGCATTACCTAAAATGATTAGACCTCCCCAAAGACTATTAACATCATCATCTAAATTTGGACTTGCAATTTGTCCAGGCATGATTTCATCAGCAACTGAAGTAAAGATAATCGGTTGGTTTGCTGTACCATCTGCTATTAGTTGGGCTCCTCTGGCAATTAGTAATGCTGTTGCGTTTGGACCAGACCCTGCCTGTCCTTTAATAATTGTTCCTGGCTCGATAGTTAAAGTCGCTCCACTTGTAACCGCAACACGATTAGCAAGAATATAAATGTTGTCGGAAGTCCATGTTTCATCGCTTGTTATGTTTGCATCAACTAGGACAGTATTCTCATCCATAACATCGGGAATACACTCTCCATTTACGCAAGTTCCGTTGGTGCAAAAGTCCTCGCATGTTGCATCATCATCATCACAAGATGAAAATGTAAGGATTGCTCCTAAAAAGAAAATAAGTAATAAGATTGGGTTCAAAGCTTTCATATCTGTATTTATTTATGTTTGATAACACAAATATGAAGACCCTATATTATCGCAGTGTTAAGTGGGAGTTAATTAATAATAAGAAATTTGTAAACTGAGTATTTCGTTGGAAATAAACCTACTTAAATCAAGGTAGCACCCATCTTGAATAGAAAATATCAATTTATTATTGATCATCAAATTTTCGGCCTGAACGATCAATATGTGTCGAATCAGCTTGTTGGGTGCCCATGAGTAATATGTCCTGGACATTTACGTGGGGTGGTCTTGTGGCTATAAAGTAGATAGCCTCAGCGACATCGCTGGCTTGCAAAGGATTAAAATCCTTGTAAATTTTTGCTTTCTCCCGGTCTCCATCAAATCGAACGCGGGCAAATTCGGTTTCTTCTACATGAGCAGGTGCCACTTGTCCTACGCGAATGCCCTCTTTATATAGATCAAGTCGCATAGCGCGCGTTAATGCATCTACGGCGTGTTTTGTTGCACAGTATACATTGCCGCTGGGGTAAACTTCTTTTCCTGCTGTGGATGCCGTGTTGATAATCATTCCAGGATGCTGCTCTTCCACCATATGAGCACTTACGATTTTACTCATATAGAGTAAGCCTTTAATATTGGTGTCAATCATTGTCTCCCAATGATCATAATTGCCTTTATGAATGGGGGCAAGGCCTTTCGCCAAACCGGCATTATTGATTAGTATATCAATTGGCTTGCAATCGGAGGGAAGTTGATCAAAGGCTGCCTGGCAGGCTTTCTTTACGGTCACATCCAGCGGACTGGTGATCACTTCACAATCATAAGCTTCTTCCAGGTCGTTTTTCATGGCTTCCAGGCGTATTGTCCGACGAGCCGATAAAATCAGACGATATCCGCCTGCTCGTGCAAAAACTTCTGCTGTAGCTCGTCCAATTCCAGAGCTTGCTCCAGTAATCCATATGTTTTTCATTGCATTTCCTTTATGGTTTGATCAAACGACTTTTGAAATGTGTCAAACTTTGATGTAGCCGGTCCATTAAATCCCGTGTGAATCCGTTCGATATTCTGATTTTTATCTACGAAAATGAGGGTCGGATATGAAATGATTTCGTTTAGGAAGGGCAGGGCTTGAGTAGCCACTTCTTTATCCGACCGGCCCATTAGCCATATGGGATAGGGAATATCCAATAAATTTCGATATCTGCGTATTCGTGTTAAGGCCTCTGTGGTATCCTGATATTTTTCGAAGGCTAATCCTAAAATGCTGACCTCAGAATCAGGATTGTTTTCTTTCCATTGAGCTAGAAATTGGGCTTCATCCTTACAATTTGGACACCAAGTCCCCATTACAGACAGTATGATTGGACTATTTGATTCGATATAATCTGCAAGTGACAGTCGATTGGCAGTTTCCGGATCTGATCCATATATGTTCTGCCAGCTGGTTGAAGGAACTTCTCTAGTCAGACTATCCGGAGAGGTTAATTGGAATTCTTTATCCCGCACTGCGGTCCAGGAGGCACTGTAATGAATGCCGGATTGGAAAAAGCCAGATAGGGAATCTCCTTCACCCCGAGCACTAAATAAAAAGGCATGCGATCCGTCAAAAACACTTAACCATAAACGTTTTTCATATACCACACCTTCTAGAAATCTATAATCGCCTGTTTCAGTTAGGAATGTGCCGGTTAAATGTGTGCTATCCTGGTCAAACTCTGCAATGGCTGGCCACTGGTTTCCTTTTCGATCAGAAAATGTGACGCGCCACCGACCGCTTACATCCATTTCAGGCTCTAATAATTGTTTTTCAAATCGCAGGGAGCGACCGTGAATAGCGACGAAAGGGATGCTATATCTTCGCCTATTTTTATCTACAAACTCTCCCTGTATGGTGTTTTCAACAAATTCTCCGAAAATGTATGAGTTGTATTCCGGAAATAAAATTCGAATGGTATCACGCGCCTGACTGCGGTCCCATCCCCATAAATATTTCTGCACACGGATGGTTTCATCTCCGTTTACTATGTCGATGACAAAACTATCAGGGTGCGCTTCCGGATACGAAACTTTCATGGTGAAAGGCAAAACATCGTCCGAAATACCTTCGAAAAGTGGAACGCCGCGCTCTCTAACGGCATCTTCATCATAAACCGGATATGGGTTTTTTCCCAATTTTAATTCTGCTCTCCATGAGCCGGGAGGGAGCCCCGGAAATTCGTATTTAACATCTACGCAAGCAGATAAAAATAGGAGTACTGCTCCAGATAATAAAATAAGATGCTTTTGTCGGCTCATACAATTACTTTTCGTTCAATTTAGGACCTTCCAGCTCCTTTGAAATGATCTTCTTTATATTCAAACAACACATTAAAACTCGTCAAACTACCATATACTCTTGTGATGTACTGCTGTAGGTTGATTTTCTCCTCATCAGATAAATCACTACTGTTGATCTTTTGCTCCATAACCCTAATGCGGTCTCTAACCATAACAATTTTATGGAAGAAAGTTTCTATAGGCATCTTTTTAGGCTGTAAATTGTCCTGACCTGGCTGTAAAATAAATTCGCCACCTGTCCACTTACTGCCGAGTTCGACAAGGTGTGTAATATCTGACCAACTTTTCAGCACTTTTACAAGTGCGGTCTCAACCTCATTAAAACTCACCTGTTCCTTAACCGGAATGGCTTCGATAATGTCCCAACCCGAGTAAGTTTTGCCTACTTGTTTTACGCCATGATCTGAAAAGGTAACATCATAAGCAGCTTTGTGAAGTCGTATGATAACACCTGGACCATAACTGGGATGAACAACCCTACTTCCTACACCTAATAAATCTTTATTATTCATATTCTTTTATTTGTGTGTTAAACTTGATGTTCAAATATAAAAAAATAATCTAATATGATCATGAATTTTGGTTGTTTCAATATGGGATCAGAGCGCAATAATCCGAACTTATTTCTTCATTTATGTTATGCAACTCGGAACTATTATTGGAGTAAAAAGACATGACGCAAAACATCATAATTTCTTATGTGCACGATAAGTAAACTCTCAATTAGCTGTACATAAAAGAATGTCGTGCCTTTTACCAGGGGTTTTGCCTACGCACGATTATTCGTTCCCTTCATAATTTTCATCCCACTCCCGGGCGGCCATTTCAGGATTGATTTTACCGACTGATTTCCCAACCAGCATAGCCACTGCAGCATCTCCAGTCACATTCGTTACCGTGCGGAGCATATCTAGTGGTCGGTCGACCGCAAAGATCAAGCCTATTCCTGCAGGATTGACACCTACGCTTTCCAGCACGATGATGAGCATTAAAATACCAGCTCCGGGGACTGCCGCTGATCCAATGGAGGCCATAGTTGCCGTAATTACAATAGTAATTTGATTACTTAGACTAAGATCCTGAGCAAATACCTGCGCTATAAAAACTGCGGCAACGGCTTGATATAAGCTGGTACCATCCATATTGATGGTCGCTCCAATGGGACAAACAAAACTGGTTACCTCTTCTTCAACACCCAAATGTTCCTCAACGCGCTCCATAGTAACGGGCAATGTGGCAGCTGATGAGCTGGTAGAAAAAGCCAACAACTGGGCCGGAGATATTTTTTTGAGAAAATCTGTAGGGGAGTAACCGGTAAAAAGCCGGACAACCAGGGGATAAAAAATGATCGTCATAAGACCCAGGCCTACTATAACAGTAATTGAATAAGCACCCAGCGCAATAAAGATATCTGCGGAGGGGCTTTCTGCGACTAGAGCTGCCATGAGGGCAAGGACACCATAAGGAGCCATCAGCATTACAATATCTACTAATTTCATGATGATTTCATTGAACCCTCGAAAAAAGGCCTTAACGGGTTCAGCCTCTTCCTCTTTGATGAGAATCATACCAATTCCAAAAAGTATAACGACGAAAATAACCTGAAGCATGTTGCCGTTATCGGTGGCTGCAGATACGATATTCTCAGGAACGAGGTCTATAAGGGCAGAAAGAGGTCCTTTTTCTTTTTGAGCTAAGGCTTGCTCCATTTTAAGGCTTGCATCACCCGCATAGGAGGCCAGTAATTCTTCCTGGGTATCTTTTTGGATAAAATTCCCGGGTTGAATAGTATTGACCAATAATAGACCGAGTGTAACGGCAATAACGGTGGTCACTAGATAAATACCTATAGTTCGCCCGCCAAGTTTTGACAATTGCGCAATATTGTTCAGTCGTGAAATACCAACGATCAATGAAGCAATGATCAGAGGGATAGCAAGTAATTTTAGTGCATTGATAAATATAGTCCCAAAGGGCTTGACCCAGTCAATTATAAATTCTTTTCCGCCTGGCATTTGAATGGCCATAAAACCAATAAGAATACCAAGTGCCATGCCGAGCAGGATCTGCCAGTGAAGTGGGATTTTTATCATTTCGGGAAAGGTTTTTATTCAATGAATTTGAAATCTATTGTCCCAAAATAGATAAATTATTCTAAAGTATTTAATAGACCAGCTTAGCAAGGCCGGATGGATAGAAATGCAATTATTTAGCTTGAATTGATAATAGCGGGCAATGAAGTGAGAATAATGATCGAGTATAATTCACTGTGTAAGGCAAATAAAGAGCGAAATGTTATTGGTGAGTGGAAGTATTTCTATTTCCTGTATCCGGCAAAAGGATAGGAGAGTGGATTTTCGAAATGGTAAGCTGATAGGATATTATCTTTTCCAGGCTCGAGTCATTTCTCGTTTACCCTTAGGTCCGGGTAGTGGTTCAACCGAAAAGCCGGCCGATTTCAAATTGCGTTTGAACTGTCCCTGGGCACAGTAGGTCACGAGCAAACCTCCCGATCGGAGCATGGAAAACAACTTTTCCATAATTTCTGGTGTCCAGAGTTCAGATTGCGCTCGAGGGGCAAATGCATCGTAATATATTCCGTGATATTTTTCTTGTGGGGGTGACCATTGAATAAAGTCAACCTTATTTTTAATAATAGAAAAATTTGCGTTTATAGGTGATAATTGATTCCAGGCACATTCGTGGATTTTGCGAAATTCACCTTCTGCAGATTTGGATTCCAATTGTTTCCCAATTTCAAATCCCTCGATTTCAGAAAGGGGAAGGGGGAATGCTTCAAGACTTTGGTAATTAATCTCAATGGAATGAGATTGCGCATATTGGGCTGTAAGTAAAGCGTTTAGTCCTGAGCCCAGTCCCATTTCAAATAGCCAAAGGGGCTGATTGTTATTCTCAGATGCAAGGGCTTCTAATCCAGCTTCGATAAAAACGTGCTGGCTTTCAGAAAGCGCACCGTGTTTGGAATGAAAGGTTTCCTTGAAAATAGGAGATTGATAGGTAAAAGACCCATCTGATGTGCGCAGATGATGCATTACAGCACAGGTATAGATTCTAATACGCGAAGTAGCGTACTTAAGCCATCAGTGTTCCATGAAAAGTCGGAGGGGCAACCCACGCCGCGATTACACGAACTTACAGCTGCAACGCACACAAAAAGGAGAATATATCGACTTGTATTTTTCATCTCTTCCAAAAATTTTGCCAAAGGTAATTATTTCTTTCAGAACGAATGAAAAGTTGGGATTAGTATCTTATAATCTAAGTTACATCAGATTATTGCGGTAGCGATGAGTAGGGGCACGCCAAGCGCAGCTTAAGGGCGTCCACCCCTTATTTATTGGGGGTGGACCGAACGTATGTGGAGCCCGAATCGTAGCGCCCTCCCCAAAAATTGGGGAGGGACCGCCCATAAAAATTTTATTAAAATGCGGCTCATTCTATGTAAATTTAGGCTATGGTTCAATGGGATTGGAGAAAAACATTGCTCAAAGGAGTGGCTCGCCTGCCGTGGTGGTTGCTCTATGCGTGTAGCTCGGGTATAGCCTGGCTGTTCTATCACCTGATTCGATACCGGAAAAAGGTTGTGCTCAATAATTTAGAATTGGCCTTTCCGGATAAGTCAGAAAGCGATCGTCGACAAATCGCAAAGGCCTTTTATAAAAACCTCGCTGATATTGCAGTAGAAACGCTCAAAAGTTCGCAGCTTTCTGTGGATGAGGCACGAAAACGAATTTCCCTTGACGATCAAGCGGGTTTATCGGATTTGTATGAAAAAGGTAAAGGCGTCATGCTGGTCATGGGACATTTTACGAATTTTGAGTGGACGGCAATGTGTCTGGAATTATTTGTGCCGCACAATACCTATGCGGTTTATCACCCCATAAAAAATGATCGCCTAAATCGATATTTAGTGAGCGTCAGGCAAAAATTTGGAATGACTTTATTTAAAATGAAAGAGACATACCCGTTTATGCTAAATATGAAAGATGAGCATCCCCTTTATATTTTCATGGCCGATCAAAGTCCCCACAGGGGAAAGATAAAGTATGCTGCACCTTTCTTCCATCCCTACACCCCGGTACATTTAGGGGTTGAAAATTTAGCAAAAAAGTGTGACCTGGCGGTGGTCTTTTTAGCTACGCACCGGGTGGGTCGCGGGCGCTATGTGATGCGGACGGAATTAATGACCTCAGATCCATCATCCTGGGAGCCTTATTCGCTCACTCAACGTCACATGCAACGATTAGAAGAAGAAATTCGGAAAAGTCCTGCGAGTTGGATGTGGAGTCATAAAAGATGGAAAAATGTCAAGCGTGCTGAAGAGGTTATGGAACAAAAGAAGGAATGAACATTATAAAATTATGCCTTGAATAAATAGGTCGATTCGTGATATTTTTGTAATTATAAGGCGATTTTACATGATCGCTGTGTAAATGAGATCACAACAGGTATATGGGAGAGAATATAGAACAACTTCTTGTTTTTGCGACCTTGGGTATTGCCCTAACTCTATTCATATGGGGAAAGATCCGGCACGACTTCACGGCTTTGATTGCTTTGTTTTTTCTGGTATCGGTAGGTATAGTACCTGCGGGTGATGCATTTATGGGCTTTGGCCATCCCGCTGTTATAACGGTGGCAGCAGTATTGGTTATTGGGAAAGCCCTGGAGCACTCCGGGCTCATAGATATTGCTGCAAAATATATTTTGAAGATAGGTCGCAGACCCGTCACTCAAATTTTAAGTCTTTGTGCCGTGGTTGCCATAGCCTCCGGTTTTATGAACAACGTAGGAGCGCTTGCCATCATGATGCCCATTGCATTGTATATCGCTCGAAAAAGTGATTTGCCGCCGTCTTACGTGCTTATGCCCATTGCTTTCTCCTCGCTTTTAGGTGGACTGACGACTTTGATCGGCACGCCACCGAATATCATTATATCCGAATTTCGAGCTGAAAATATGGGATCCTCATTCGGAATGTTTGATTTTACTCCGGTGGGAGCCAGCTTAGCTTTTGTAGGCGTATTATTTGTAGGTTTAGTAGGCTGGCGCTTTCTCCCACATCGCGTTTCTAAGAATCAGGATTCCGACCTATTCGATATTGATGACTATATTACTGAATTGCGAGTACCTTCCGATTCTAAAGCAGTAGGTACTACGCTCTATGAGTTAATTGAGCATTCGGAAGATGACGTTCAAATATTGGGCTTGGTTCGAAATAACCAGCGGATTCACACCTTTAATATTCTCGAAAAAGTACAAAAAGGCGATATTCTGATCCTACAATGTGATACGGATGCCTTACAATCTATTATCGAGAAGAGTGGTTTGGCGCTTGTAGGCGGTCAGCAGTTCCGGATGGATGCTGAGGGGTCGAGAAATATTATATTAACGGAAGCCGTCATTATGTCTGGCTCACCTTTGGTGGGTAAAACAGCAACTTCCACTCAATTGAGAACGCGGTATGGCGTGAATTTACTGGCTGTGGCTCGTCGATCGACCAAAATTCTAAGACGACTGAACAGTATTTCCTTCAAAAATGGGGATGTTATTCTATTACAGGGTCGCGCCGAACTTATCGATGAAACGCTATCTAATCTGGGTTGCCTACCCCTTGCACGCCGTCAGTTGCGCTTCGGATTTAAGAAAAAGGTCAGCCTGGCCTTAGCTATTTTTGGGCTATCTATTACTATGGTGGTTACTGGGATACTTCCCGTTCAGGTGTCCTTCGCCATGGCAGCAGTTGCACTTGTTTTAGCCAATGTATTACCGCTCAAAAAAGTATACACCAGTATCGACTGGCCGGTTATCGTCTTGTTGGGAGCGATGATTCCTGTAGGGCAGGCTATGGAAACTTCGGGTGCTGCCAATACGATTGCTGAAAAAATTCTGGTTTTTGGAGAGAATTTGCCTGTTTGGGGCATCATTGCCACCTTATTGATCATCACCATGCTGCTCTCTGATATCATCAACAATGCAGCCACGGTACTCATTATGGCTCCGATTGGCATGAGTATAGGCCAATCATTAGGCCTGTCGCTCGACCCCTTCCTTATGACAGTTGCGGTAGGTGGATCTTGTGCCTTTCTCACACCTATAGGCCACCAATCCAATACCATAGTCATGGGACCTGGAGGGTACAAATTTTCAGATTATTGGCGCATGGGGCTTCCGATGGATATTATTATCGTCACACTCGGAACACCCTTGATCATGTATTTTTGGCCGCCTTCTTAAAACCCAGCGATATGAGATACATTTCATTGATATTTTTCTTGTTCTGCTTATGGTCTTGTTCCAATGACCTTGAAAGCCTTTCCGGTGTGTGGGTGGCCGAGTCATTAGAATCTGGGGGTCTGGCCTGTGAGGAAGAACTTCTTGACGATTACATATTAGATATAGATGCAACCTCTGAATCCTATGGACTTCAGTTGGATGTTAATGGTTGTAGTGGGCTTATCTCCAAAGCTCGAAACGGAGAAATCAATTTTAAGCCAGGTGCATGCACAGAGGCTTGTTGTGATTCGGATGGCGCTATCTGTTTGTTGCAAGTGCTATCTAGGGTGGAAAGATACGAGTTCGATGGAGATAGCTTGATATTGTCTACCCCTTCTGCTGAAATCATTTTTCGTGCTCAATAATTTTATTCAAAGTTTTTGGGCGATCCCTCGCTTTTCAGGTGGCTCAGCCACCTGAACGCTTCAGGCGCTATGGTCGGAAGCTCGCTCAATTATTCGCTCTCTGTCACCCTATGAACAGGGTGACTCCGAGCGTTTCGCTCGGCTCCCGCTCAGCCAGGTGCTTCGCGGGATCTCCCCGGCACCGGCTGTGGTCTAGACCACAGCCGGTTTTGGGCCTTCCTCTCAGCGCTATCGCATAGGCTAGTTGGTACTATTCATATTATTTGGCAATAGACATAGCAGTGGATTAATGGAAAATAGGGGTCAGGCACACAATGAATTCTCTATCCGGCCTGATCCCTGCTCCAGACCTATTTTACTTTAAGACCATCCTCTTCCTATTAAACCAAGGGGCATATCCGCCTTCAAGTATTACTAGAAGTACGTCGGTCCAAAACGCTCAAAAGCAGCCATTTCCAATGATTCTCTATGGTCTGGATGCGATATAGAAATCAAAGATCGAGCCCGCTGCGCCAGGTTTTTACCGTAAAGATTTACCACGCCGAATTCTGTGGCAATGTAATGAACGTGAGCTCGGGTCGTTGTCACACTGCCTCCCATTTTTATAGTGGGAACAATTTTAGACTGGCCCTTACGCGTGGTGGAGGGCATGGCAATGATGGGCTTCCCATCCGGCGATAAGGCTGCGCCACGCATGAAATCCATTTGACCACCCACGCCCGAGAACTGTAATTGTCCGATGGTATCGGCACAAACCTGGCCGGTTAGATCCACCTCAATGGCGGAGTTTATGGCCGTCACTTTTGGATTCTTTCGAATAAGGGCAGTGTCATTGGTGTAGGAGGCTTCCTTAAAATGTACCATGGGATTATCATCTACAAAATCGTAGAGGGCCTGACTGCCCATGGCAAAGCAGCTTACAGTTCGTCCCGCTTTTACCTTCTTGTATCGGTTCGTGATCACTCCTTTTTCTAACAATGGAAGTACGCCATCGGAAAACATCTCCGTATGTATACCTAAATCCTTGTGATTGTCCAACTCAGCCAGAACTGCATTGGGGATAGCGCCGATACCCATTTGAAGGGTAGCACCATCTTCTACCAGTGTTGCTACTTGTTGACCAATTTGTGCAGCTGTCTCTCCGATTTGTGGGGCATCATGTAAATAGACCGGATCGTTAATTTCCACACCCAAATCAATGTCGGATACATGAACATGTCCATCTCCATGCGTTCGGGGCACATTGGGATTGATTAAAGCTATGACGCTTGGGGCTGAGGCCACGGCCGATAAGGTAATATCGACTGAAGTACCCAGCGAACAGTAGCCGTGTTGATCCGGCGGCGATACCTGAATAAACGCAATATCTAGTGGAAGAATCTGCCGGTCAAATAACTGGTGGATTTCACTCAAAAAGATAGGAATGTAATCTCCGGAAGGTGAGCTGATCGCCGAGCGCACATTCTGTCCGACAAAGCAAGAATTAATTCGAAAAACCTTTTGATAGGGAGGTTCTGCGTACGGTGCTTCCCCCTCGGTATGCATATGAATGATTTCGACTTCTTTTAGCTCCGTATATCGGTCACATATGGCGCGAATAATAGGTATAGGTGTCATGGCAGCGCCTTGAAAGAAAATACGGGTGTTAGACTTTACGCATTCAGCAGCTTTTTCCAGAGTCGTCAATTGCATGTATAGGGTTTTGTAGGGTAAAGATAGTAGAGAGGGTTTGGTTTTGCCTACTTATTAGCTGTTTTTCCCAGGCCAAATTTCCACCAGGGTTGAGAGTCTACGGAGTCCCCGGTCCTGTCATCATCCATGAGCACGGCCAAGGGTTCCAGTGCATCATAATGTCTGCAGACCACCTTAAGCATAGCAGCAAAGGGGAGAAATAAAATCATGCCTGAAAGCCCCCAAATAGCAGCTCCTATAAAGAGGGAGAATATCGCGGTGAATGCATTTATATTTACACTTTTCCCGACGATCTTGGGATTGAGAAAATTACCCTCTAAAAGTTGAACACCCCAAAATAAGATCGCCACACTAAAGGGCATCCAGATGGAGTCGTAAGCCATCAGGGTATATACAATAGGAATGGCTGCGCCCATCGCTGTACCAATGTAGGGTATTACCGATAAAAAGGCTGCGAGATAACCAAATAGGAATGGAGTATCTACACCAATGATCCACAATCCGATGCTATTGAGCAAGCCAAGAATGGCGATGAGCGTTACCATGCCGACGAGATACTGTTGCCCGACTTCTTGAATTTCCTTGAGCATTCCAATGAATGCGGTCTTTTTATTGCGCGGGGCTGCCTGGCGGGCAGCCTCCACTATGGTTTTATGAAAGAGTAGAAAAAGGAAACTAAAGAGGATAACCATAAAGGTGTCACTCAAAAAGCTAGTCGATTCCGAAAAGGTTCGGCCTAATACCTGTCCCCAAGATTCAGTAATCCATTGTATGGCATCGTCCACGAGTTCTTTCTCGTTAAGATCTTCCATCCAGGGCACATTTTCATTGAAGAAGAGAATAATAGAGGAATATAGATCCAGTAGGCGCTTTCGAAAGGTCGCCCATTGGTCTGTGAGAGCGAGCACTTCATTGGAGAAGAAGGTTAATATGCCTGAAATGAATAACAGAAAAACAAATAAGGCGCCTAGGGAGGCGAAAATATCATTCCAGCCTTTTTTTCGCAACCAGCGATTGATAGGATATAGCATGAACGCTAATAGCAATGCAAAACTCAGTGGAATGAGTAGAGACCTGCCGTAAACCATTATGATGCCCAAACCGATGAGTGAGCCAATGCTGTAAAATAGTTGTGCGGTTGAAAACTTCATTATACTCTAGTTATTCTACTGCAAAAGGTAAGCAAAATTTATAAATTGGTAAGTAGAGTGTTGTTGATATTTGCAACACTGCTTCTAAGCAGCTATTTGTATTTGTGCGGCTAAGAATGGCCTTTGCTTTATAAATTCCAAAATTAAGGTCCTTCTTTCTTTAAGATCTGTTGCAGTTCGTTATAGATAATTTATATACTTTATTGCTATGGTTATTTATCACATCTTCATTCGAAGTGCTGAGTACTCTAATTTTTCACTACCTGTGCACTGGCATTTTTTGTAAGGGTGATGGGTATGCGGGAAAAGAGGCATAAAAACACCTTGATATTTTTGTCCATATTGGGATTGGAAATTAGCTAATCCCGAGTTTACTAGTATTTTTTAGAATAGAAGGAAAACGACTAGGGTTTCTTTTGTCTTACATTTTATATCTATGGAAGAAAGAAGTATATTGGTATGTAAAGCATAAAGAATAAAAAGAGTGGTATTGGGTATTGATTTACCCGAACTAGTTTCTATAATTCTTAATTAGAAACGGTTAATTTATCAGACTTGAGTGCATATTTATATCTTCTGTTCCCTTTTAGTCTATGACCCCTAAAGGGATTTTCTCTCTAAATGATCTAGTTATCTATGCCATCGAAAAAGAATACCATGGACGAAGAAGGAATCATAATCACCAAGCGATCTGGTGAAAAGGCCATTTTTGATCCCGAAAAATTGAAGCATTCCCTTAAGCGTTCTGGAGCTAAAGATCAGGTTATTCAAGAAGTGGCAGATCTGGTTCTATCCAAGCTACATAAAGGAATGTCCACAAAGCAAATTTATAAAATGGCTTTTGCCTTATTGAGAAAAAAATCTCGGCCAGTGGCGGCTCGGTATAAATTAAAAAAAGCTATTCAGGAATTGGGTCCTACGGGTTATCCCTTTGAGAAGTACGTTTCGGAATTACTGAATTTTGCCGGCTATACAACTCAAGTTGGTAGGACGGTTCAAGGCAACTGTGTAGACCATGAAGTGGATGTACTTGCCTACAAGGGTAAAGAAAGACTCATGATAGAGTGTAAATTTCACAGTGACCACGGTAGAAATTGTGATGTAAAGGTGCCTTTATATATCCAATCGCGTTTCAAAGACGTAGAAAGAAAATGGCGCCACCAAGAGAAAACCAAAGATGAGGTTCACAAAGGCGGCATTTTTACAAACACCCGCTTTACAGACGATGCACTGCAATTTGGAAAATGCATGGGACTAATGCTCGTTAGTTGGGATTATCCGCAGCAAGGGAGCTTAAGGGAGCGTATTGATCATTCAGGTCTGCATCCCATTACATGCCTCACAACTTTAAGAAAAAAGGAGAAAGATGAATTGCTGATGGATAATCACGTTTTATGCGCTACATTGATTCAACATTCCGATTTATTGGATGATATCGGGATTACGAATAGAAGAAAAAAGAATATCCTGAAAGAGGCAGAGGCGGTCTGTTATGACTCATTTAAATAAGAAATCAAATGACAAAAAGTAATATCAGAATACATTTTTTGGGAGCTGCTGGAACGGTTACCGGCTCCAAATTTTTGCTGGATACGGGTGACCATAAAATTCTGGTCGACTGTGGCTTGTTTCAAGGACTGAAAAAGTTACGTTTGTTAAACTGGGATTACCTTCCGGTGGAGGCGAGTGACATCGATGTCGTTCTGTTGACCCATGGCCATTTAGACCATACCGGGTACTTACCAAAATTAGTCAGTGCTGGCTTTCATCGCCATATTCGAGGGACAGCGCCTACCTTAGAAATTGCAAAAATTATTTTGCGGGATAGCGCCAAAATTCAGGAGGAGGAGGCAGAGCGAGCCAATCGAGAGGGGTTTTCTAAACATAAACCTGCCAAACCCTTGTATACGCTAAAAGATGCAGAGCGAACCATCACGCGATTCAGTCCCGTTCCCGAGGGAGAGTGGATGGATCTTTTTGAGGATATTAAGGCTCGTTTTCAATATAACGGGCATATTATCGGCTCTACCTTTATTGAACTGGATATACATGGAGAACGTTTTGTGTTTTCAGGGGATATTGGCCGTCGTGAAGATGTTTTGATGCGGACCTATGAAAAACCCAATAAAGCGGATGTGCTATTTATTGAAAGCACGTATGGAGGGCGCTTACATCCCAATGAAGATCTTAAAGCTAAACTAAAGCGTATTATTAAACACACCTACGATAAAGGCGGCACATTAATCATACCGAGTTTTGCTGTAGAACGGGCTCAAACCTTAATGTACTATCTATGGCAATTGAGGAAAAGTGGAGATATTCCGTCTATGCCTTTTATTATGGATAGCCCTATGGCCGCCAGAGTGTTGGAGGTTTTTCATCGATTTCCGGACTGGCATAAACTATCTGCTCAGGAATGCAAGGAGATGTGTGACCAATTTCAAATCGTTGAATCTTTTAAGGAGACTTGGGAAGTTATCGACATGACAAAACCCAAGATTGTTTTAGCGGGTAGTGGCATGGTCACAGGGGGGCGAGTACTCACATATTTGCAACAATATATGGATAGGCCTGAAACTTCGATTTTATTAGCTGGCTATCAAGCGGAAGGTACCAGGGGGCGTTCTCTTCTTGAAGGAGCCCAAAAATTGAAGATCTATGGAAAATATTATGATCTTAAGGCTGAAGTGTTCAATATTGAAGTGCTTTCGGCACATGCAGACCAGGATGAGCTACTTGATTGGATGAGCGATATTGAATATCCGCCAAAAAAGACCTTCATTATACATGGTGAAAATCATGCAGCAGATGCTTTCCGGCGAAAAACCAAAGATACTTATGGTTGGGATTGTCATCTGCCTGAATTGTACGAGATTGTAGATGTTTAATCTGGCAGACTGTCAGGTATTTGCAATAGGTATGAGTGAAAAAAGTAATCATTTTATGAGCGTGCGCTCCATCCAACTGGTGATTATACCTAAGGGAATTTCGTTAATGGACTCTTTTAGCAAGACATAATCCATAGGGCTTCCATCTTTACTTTTTTGGAATAGATGGTTGACTCCACTAATTAGTACATAGTCAATGGGAGATATGCGATCGGCTATTAGTTGGTCGATATTTTGAATACTGCCTGCGGGCGGCACCTGCAAATCTTTACTGCCGTAAATAAATAGAGTTGGAATATCTAAGGAATAGTTGGTCTTCATGGGATCGTAAAGAAGAATGTCATATAGGTGGGTGTTTGTCATTTGATAAACCAAATTGTTAATGAGTGTCGGACTCAGGCCACTTCCCGTGTCCAGGGCATTAAACTCAGCTGTCAAAAGGCTATCCAGGTTTGGGTGATCCTTATTTTCGATAAGTGTTTCGTATACCTTGCGCATATTGTTTATGCCTATTTCGATTTCCTCCTCAGGTGTATCATCGTAAAGACTTTCTATATTTCTCTTTTGTTTTAGCATCATTTCGAAGCCTTTTTCGAATGGAGTAGCCATTAAGACTAGAAAATCCAACTCATTAGATCGATTTAATTCTAAAGCTGTCATTCCTCCTAAGCTATGACCGATAAGTCCCACATGTGAAAAAGAAAGACTGTCATCGGCAAACTGCTCGTGAATCGCATCCAGGATCAGTTGGTGATCCATAAGCTCTACTTCCATGGTATTGGTGAATTTACTTCCGGTAGATTGTCCGGTTCCTCTATCATCAAAGCATACAGAGGCTATTCCTATTTTTTCCAGTTCTTTTGCTATAAACAGGAATGGTCGATTTTTCCCGATTGTACTAAATCTATCCTGAGGACCGGAGCCAGATATAAATAATGCGAGGGGATAGGTACCCATCGAATCCGGCGCAATGAGTGTTCCGGCTAATTTGACAGAATCTTCCTCGTTTATTATTTCAAGGGGCTTAGAGTAAAATTCATCTTTTTGAGCATGGAGGTAGTTACAACTATATTGAATGATGCTTAGAGTTACAATAACTCTTATATAATAAATCATGGAGTGTTTCCTATTTAGTTTTTCAATACCATTGGTACAGCTAATTTAAGCATATAAATTAAATTATGCATTCGTATTCAGATATCAGGTAGAGTAAGGAAGGATTTATTAGAATACTGTAGTATTTCACATTTTTGCCTTCTCTATCCAATTACATAGTTAAATAGGTGGAGAAAGATATCGGGCATCGACTTTATCTTAAGACTAATGCCTTTGCTTTATTGGAGCAAGCAATAGATAAAACACCCAGGCAAACCAAGAGATAAATATGACGGCCAAAACCCAGGCTAACTTTTCATTACCTGAAGTTTTATTGTCAGTAATAATGATAATAAGCGGCAAAAACCAAACTAAAACAATAACTAAAATAAAAAGTAATCCTTCCATGGTGGTGGTTTTGTTAAACTTATTGTAATATATTGAATTTTTCTGACTTTGAAGGCTCTATACTTTATAATCTGGATTGTTATAGTTCCATGAAAATCAACAATTTAGGGCTATTTAGGCTTTTTAAGGTTCACAAATATTTGTGTAGTGTTAGATATATTTATGTGCATTTCTTTGATTAAAAAGCAAGGCCGCGGTCTATGCAGACCGCTCCTTTTGTGTGTGTAAAAAGCTAGTTAAATTATGGATAACTTGTCAGGATTGCTCCGCGATCCTATCCTTGTCCAAGATAATAATGGTGGGGGAGTGTTCTTTTAATCTACTGGAAAGGAAAAAGGAAAGGAGTTGTTAGACTTGTCAGGATTGCTATCGCGATCCTTTCCTTGTCCAAGTGCTATTCCGTCTGCATGATTATGAAAAAGTCGCAGTAAATTTTTGGTCAGATCTAGGCGCGAGGAAGGAGCATAGCCCTAGCTACGCGACTGAAAAGCAACGAAGATATGAGCAAAAAGGTAAAGACTTGGTTTGTAAGAATGCAGAGGGAATAGCACTCTATTAAAAAGCAAGGCCGCGGTCTATGCAGACCGCTCCTTTTGTGTGTTTTTAGACTTACAAAAGCAAGCTTTTGACGTTTCTAAACACACAAAAGGCCGCCTTTAGCGGCGGCCTTGCTCTCCCTGGTGACCCCGTCAGGATTCGAACCTGAGACCTACTGATTAGAAGTCAGTTGCTCTATCCAGCTGAGCTACGGGGCCTAAAGCGGCGCTAAGATAAGGCTTTCCTGATAAGTTCAAAACTTGTTGAAGGGTTTATAAATGGACTAAGTACAAAGACAATTAGTTATGCGCTTTGTCTGGGAAAAAACACCAGGGATAATGCAATATATGTGAAGATCGATAAGGGCCCGGCCTCTATAGGCCACACTACAAAATATAAGGTAGTTAGTATAACCAGTGTTAAGTATGGCAATGCTTTTCGGCCTTTACGACTAAAATTCTTAGCGGAAAAAAATGGAGATCGAATATTCATTAAGGCTGCAAAAATTAAGGGTAAGCTGAGATAAATGAACTCATTCTCGTGCCAACTGACAAACATAGATTCTAAACTCTGAATGCTGATCAACCAACTCGCAAAGAATAATCCGGAGGCTGGAGAGGGTAGTCCTCGGAATAGGGTTGAGGCAGGTAATGTATTAAATGTCGCTAAACGCCAGGCGGTGCCAGCGACTAAAAAGATGATTACGATGGCTGCAAAAATAGGGTCTAATTCCTCTGGACGGGCATGATAATATAATACCCCAGGGGCTACACCGAAAGTAATCACATCTGCAAGTGAGTCTAATTGCTCACCTAAGGGACCGTCTTTTTTCGTTAAACGAGCGACAAACCCATCAAATAGGTCGAATATTGCTCCTAAAATGATCAGTAAGCCTCCAATATAAGGGTCACCTAAGCATATGGCTAAGGTGCCGGAGGCCAAATTTAATGTGGTGAGAAGATGTGCCCAATTCATGCTTCAACTTACAAAATGCTGAGCTTCTGTGCAACTCTATTCCACAGACTCTTTTGCTCGAAAGGGAGCTGCAACTTGACCACTAAAGGATTCGGGCATGCTCTCATCGCCGGGATAACCCAATTCAATGTCCCGCCCATCATGAGGTATATAATCTGTTCCAAACAGATAATCCCAAAGGCTCAACGATATTCCAAAGTTTACACCATACCTTCTTTCCTCAGGCAGGGATTTGGCATGATGCCAAATATGCATTTTGGGATTATTCAGTATATATTTCAGCGGGCCATAATCTATTGCGATGTTCGCGTGATTGATGTGGCCAATGGCTAAAGTCAACATGTGAACAATGAAAAAATCTTTTATGGAAAACCCAATCATGGCTAAGGGAAGATATTGGATGGTTTTATAAACAATGGTTTCCATAAAGTGAAAACGCATGTGGGCTGCAAACCCCATTTCTTTTACGGAATGATGGACCTTGTGAAAATTCCACAGCCAATCCACGCGATGTAGTAAACGGTGTACATTCCATTGAATAAAGTCAGCCACAACAAAAAGCAGTAGCAATTGTAAAGCATATGGCCAACTTCCAATTTCAATGGCCACTAAGTTGTCTATTCCAAACAGTGCGTGTAAAGTGTCGTTAAAAGCCTCAACGGCTACATTGGACAAAGCGTTATACAATATTAAGGAGAACAGAAAGTAGTTGAATAGAATATAAAAACCATCCAGCCAAAAATCTTTTCTGAATAAAGGCTGATCCTTTCTCCAGGGAAATAGTACCTCTAAACACCACGCCAAAAGCGAAACGGCAATTAACCAATAAAAGTAATTCCCCCAATGTAGGTGCAATATTTCTCCTGTGAGATAATTAAAATATCCCACATAGGCGTTATAGGCGATGTTAAAGTACTTTTCAATCACGCGGCAAGGGTTTAACGATGTGTAGAACAATACTTAACAATAAAAGGAGCCAGGGTGTTCCGTGCATGATAAAATCCCACCAATCCATAAGCTGCATACCATTTGCTCCGCCCCAGATCCATTTTAGTTTCCCCCAAATATGTGGTTCGGGTGTGAAGGGTGCTAGACCTAAAGTCAGTGAAGCTATTAACCATAGTTTCCACTGATACAATAGGGGTGTTTGTACTTCTTTTTCGCTCATGTCAACAAAGATAAAAGGAGAATAAGGGATTATCTGTGATAGGAGTTACATGAGGGTGTATTTTTTTGATTTGGAAACGGAATATTACCTCTATATGTTACTCAGTAGGTATCCTGACATTCTTTTCAAAGAATTGACTTATCTGGCACATAATTTTATCTCTATGCCTTAATAGTTTAATCTATTAACTCACTTCAAAAGGTCTTAATGCTTGATGATTTCCCGATACTCGACATCTCCAAGTGTATTTGTAAATCGGAATAAATAAACGCCGGCGGGAAGTGGGGTCATTGGATATAAAAATGAAGGCCCATAAATTACTCCTTCATCCCACTTTTGACCAGAAATATGGAACAGTTCAAATGAAACTGGATTCAGCGTCTGCTTTTGAATGTGTAGGCTGTTTCTCACTGGGTTTGGATATACCTTCACTTGCAGCCGGTTAAATGCTTGAAAATAAGCTGATGTGGCCTGATCCCAAACGATGAAGGCTTGTTCGCAACCCTGATCATCCCAGACCTCCAATTCGACTTGAGCTTCACTTCTTGGGAAACAGATTGGATTTTCCTCTTCAAGGGTACCGTTAATAAAAACCTGATGTGGAAAACGTCCGCCCTGGATAGTGTAAAGAATACATACCTCTTCTCCCTGCACTATAGTATCAAAGCTTATTTCAAAAGGCTCGGGTCCTTCAAGCGTAATTGATCTACGTAGTGGTATGCACCCTGACTCGTCTTCCAAAATAACTTCATAAACTCCAGAGCGCAAATCCTGAATTTGTGCGTCCCGATCACTCGAAGACCAGAAATACCTTAATGGAGGAGCCATTGTCGAGGCCCATAATTCAATAGCTCCGTTTTTGTAATTGGGACAAGTTGGATTTTGAACGTTAAGGCTATCTAATACAATAGGTGACCTTCCAATAATCTTTAGGGAATCTGACTTGCCAACGCATCCGTAACTGTCTGTAACAGTTAAATTATAATGTCCGACCTCTAATACGTTCAGACTGTCTTGTCGACTATCGCGAACGACTTGTCGACCATTACTCCAATGATAGATGAAAGGCAATTGGCCTTCTTCAACTTCTGCCTCAATAGCAACTCCTCCTTCAGATCCACACACGAGGGTGTCAGTAGCGGAAACTTCTACCTGCAGCCCTTGCTGTCCGGCTGGTATTTCAAACGGCCCTAAACTTCGCTTGCATTCCAAGGCGTTTGTAATTGTGAGTTGATAGAATCCTGGAAGTAGATCTGTACGACTCAAGCGATTTGAGTTTCCATCTGACCATTGTATGGAGAGTGGATCTAAAGTTCCTGTTAAGGCGATATCTATTTGGCCATCAGGGGATAAGGGGCAACTACTTTCAGCTATAATTGCATCTAAAAAAGTGAATCCTTCAGCGGAATCTACAAGAATGGGTTGGGGCTGATAGGTGCATCCTTTGGCATCAGTAACAGAAAGCTGATAGGAACCCCCTCCGATGTTATGTAGGTTTTGCTCCACGATATATTGTCCTGAAGGCGTTTCCCATTCATAGCTGTATGGTGGATTTCCACCCATCACTTCAATACGTATTTTACCGTCTTCCTGGCCAACACAGCGCTGAGACCTGACTTCAAGGTCTGAGAATTCAATAGGGTCCGGGTTTGAAATAAAAACAGAATCGGAAAAAACAATACAATCGTTACTATCCAAAGCTTGCACTTGATACCAGCCTTGGTCTACATTGTCGATAACACGCGTTGTATCTCCTGTATTCCATTCGTATGTCAAAAGTTCTGTAGTTCCCTGAGCCTGTGCGATCAGTTCTCCATCGGAACCGCCTGGACAGGAAATGGATTGGACTTCATGGATGGAAACATCGAAAACATCTCTTGCAGATAGGTTCACCTCATCACTGGTAAACACACAATCATTATTGTCCGTTACGGTAACTCTAAAAGGACCAGCCTCCAGGGAGTCATTCAATGAATTTTGAACACCATTGGACCATTCGTACATATATGGTGGGTTTCCGCCCGATACGAATACTTCTACGGATCCGCCATTTGGCTGGAAACAATCGGGCTGCGCAAGAATAGAGAATGAGAAATCAAGTTCATATGTTGGCTGTAGCTCAATGGACAGTGACCTACGCTGACAAGCGGCTGAATCCGTCACTGTTACACTATAAATGCCTTCGATTAAACTATCAATTAGAACATCTTGATCACCATTACTCCATTGGATATCATATGGAGGTATGCCTCCTTCCACATTTATTTCAATCCAGCCATCGGATAAGTTTGGACAGGAGGGAGATCGGGATTCTATCCAGCTTACTTGGAGAGAGTCGGCCAGACCGAAATTTTGAACACCATCGCAATTTTCATCTATACCGCTACAAGCTAGATCCTCCATGCCGGGGTTAATAGTAGAGTCCTGGTCATTACAATCTGTACCCACTTGAGCTAAGGTGTCAGGCAGTATATAACCACAATAAAAAATAGCTTTATTACTGTCCCCATATCCATCCTGGTCTTCATCCACATAATTCAATTGCTCATTCAATGGGATAGGGTTGAGCCCAGATAGGAAAATATCTCCTATGGCTATCTCACTAAAAGGACCTACAGGGTCTACTATTTGAAACTCTAGTTGGAAGGGACCGTCCGGAAGTAAATGCTGCTCAACAAATGCATATTGCCATTCCGGGCCTTGATTGCTAGTCTTTGCAAATAGGGTATCTGCAGTAGCCCATTCATCTTCGGAAAGAAGCAATTGGAGTCTTCCTACCTGAGCTCCATACATATGGTAATAAAAGCCAAATCCGCAAGCCGTGGAGTCTACCGATAAACATATTGATCGCAGTTGATGAAAGCGATCGTCACAGCTTAAGTTCTGACCTGAGCTTACTATATAAGCACCCCCAGAATTGGGAAACAAGAGTTCATTTGGCCCTGTAAATGAATATGAACTTAGTGTTCGCTTAATTGACCAAGATGCCGAAGAGGAGGGGATATTCCACAGCTCAGATGTAACCGTGCAGTCCTCATTACAATCTCCTCTGCAATCAGCAGCCGAAGTCCAATTCTCATAGGAGGTGATAGGGCCACAAAATGTGTTAAATTGGCCCGGACAGGAGGGACCTATCCATTGCCCATCACAATAGATATAGGTGTAATACTCATAGCTGGCGCTTAGGTCCAGATCAACTAATTCATGCAAGGTATCTTCGGGAGAAAGGATAATCCAATTGAAGTTGCTGTCTCTGGGATTCTGAGGGCCTCCTATATCCTGGCGAAAACCCAATAAGCAACTGTCTGCTCCGGTGGGAGGTTGATATAAAACTACATTATTGTCAGCTTGCGCCAGGGGTTGTGGTACAGGAGCAAAAGGGCACCCACTGTAGTCAAAATCAAGAGATACATGTTCTAGAACTCCAACATCATCTGCAGCTCTGTCGCATATGCGCAATGTCCATTCTCCGACCGGACTTCCACCATCTTCCAGGTTTTTTAATGGCATATCGGGCTGGAACGAGCCAATAAACGGAGGTGATGAATCGTAAATAGATATGCAAGCTTCATTGCTGAACTGCGTTCTATTGGTGCAGCTGGAGTCTCCGGGCTGTCCAAAATGATCGAATATCGTTCCTTGATACTCAACCAGAGTAATGGTCTCACCTCTGGGATTGCTGAGTTCCAATTTCAAATCGGCCGGATAAGGGTGGTCTATAATTATATTTACTGCTGAAAGCGATACATTATCTCCCAATCGCCCGGAGTCTGATGGTGGTACGTGGATGGCAACTCGTAATGGATTGCTCTCACAGCCATCGTCTGGTATTGGGCGGTGGGTGAGACAATTGTAATGGTTTCGAATATCAGTTAAAAAAGCATGGTTCTGCCAACGACTGGTATCTGAAAGGCACAAACTTCGGATAAAGCCTCGGTAGTTTGCATTAGGCTCCAGGCCTTCAATTTGAATGGATCTATCACTAGGTGCAATGGTGACAATATCTCCACTATCAGGCCCCATTCCCTCCGGAACCACAGTCAATTCATATCCAATTTCAGGATCATCAAAACTCAACCAAAATAAGTTCACACTCGTATCGGTAGTAGCTTGCGAGGTAAAAATGACTGGTGGAGCACAGGATTGTGCCTGCAAATGCCAACCGTTTAATGGCCCATACAGGATGAAGCATACAATCCCTAACCATTTAATCCGTTCCATATGGGTAAATATATAAAAAATACCGCTTGCAGCGCCCTTAGGGATTTACGTACATTTGCAGTGCTAAAATTGTTATGCCATGAAATATGTAGCCTTTATTGCTTGTTTTTTATTCATTGCCCTCTCGATTGCTTCTGCCCAAAAGCCTCCTGTTGAGCTTCATTGGGACTGCCAAAAATTATCGGGCACGGAAAACGAATATGAGTGCTTTTTAGTGGCTGATCATTTTGACGATATTTTAAGCTTGCAATTTACAGCCCGTTGGGATGCAGACCGTACGACGTTTTTGAAATTTGCCCCCATGGATCTTCCCAGACTCAATCAAGATAATCTGAATACACAAACTGCTCCGAAAGGCTTTATTCGGTTTCTATGGGTAGATCTGTCTCTCAATGGCGTGAATCTAGTAGAAGGCACACCGCTTTTTTCGTTTCATGTAAAAAGTAAAGGCCAACCTGAAATCAAGTTGGCCTCGGATCCTTTGCCGATAGAAATTATCGATACGGATGAAATTACCCGGCAGTTAAAATGGGAATAACTCCGCTTATCGGCGAATAGCTTTGGTATTTAGAAAAGTTCGAAAGCCAAATCGAACATATACGGCTTCTCCTTGGAAAAAATATCCGCCTTCGACATATAACTCACTATTTTTGAAATAGTCATCAAGGAAGAAATACCCTAATTCTAAAGCGCCGTAAAAATCAACACCGCTTTCTATAGCTGTAACATTTTGTTCTATATCCGCCTCGCGCGACCCTATGTCATAGCGAACACCTACTTTTGGTAAAACCGTAAACGCATATTGTTTCTTAGCGCCACATTGATTACCATTGGATCTCCACAAACCTCCGCCCGTCTCCAAGGCTAGATAAGGGTTGTAATATAAATTTTTTGATAAGTTGGGCTCCTGTGCATTGGTTGTCGTTTCAAATCCGACAATTCCACGGACCATGAGGTTATGAGTACCAATACCATATCCCACGGCAATCCCCGCTCCTAAGGATTCACCTGGATCCGTAATATTATTGTCCACCGCATACAGGGCGAGCATGTCGACCATTGAACGAGGACCCTTTTTCCCTTGCATTTGGGCATGTAGCTCTCCCAGTCCCATGCCCAAAGTAATGAGGGCGCATAAAATAGTGTATTTCATAAGTTGTTTTGTTTTCTGTTGCAATATACTGTAAATCTATCATCAGCACAAAATCGAAGACACTTGCCCTTCGGTTATAGGGATATATAGACCTAAATGGTGCAAAAAAGGTAAGGACCTATAGGAAAGAGTTCAGCTCTGGAGATGTCTACCCATATGCGGGATCTCTTCTTCGCATACCCTCATTCATTGACCCACGAAGCTCCAAAGGAGCGAATACCTGCCATTGACCCACGAAGCTCCAAAAGGAGCGAAGGCGGTACGACTTGATCCGGAACCCGTAGCTCGCATACCGTTGTTTTACTAAGGGAATCCAGGTCTGTCGCCCCCAAGCATAATCTCCGATCTACAAATCCCCCCATGACTAAAGATTTCCATTTCTCAACTCAATGATAATTTCTTACCTTCCTGCTTCCACTAAATGATGTATAAAATGATTTCTGATAACCCTAAAATCCTCTGGCAGCCAACCACTAAAAATATCGAAGATAGCCATATCTACCACTACATGAAATGGTTGGAAAACAACTATGAATTGGATTTTCAGGATTACGATACCTTATGGAACTGGTCAACTCAGGAGGTAGGTACGTTTTGGAAATCAATTTCTGAATATTTTGATGTTGTTTTCCATGATAAACCCTCTTCTGCGCTGGACCGTAAAGAGGGCATGCCCAATCAGGAATGGTTTACCGGCTCAAGCCTAAATTATGCAGAGCATATTTTTAGAAAAGCAAATGATAGTCGGCCTGCTATTATTCACAAAACCGAGCAACGTCCACAGTCCGAAATTAGCTGGAAAGAACTGCGTCAACAGGTGGCCCAAATGGCGCATTTCTTCACTGAACTTGGCATTGAGAAAGGCGACCGGATAGCTGCATTTATGACCAATACGCCGGAGGCTACTGTCGGATTTCTTGCCGCCGCATCCATAGGAGCAGTTTGGTCGAGCTGTTCGCCGGACTTTGGTGCAGACAGTGTGCGCGAGCGCTTTGAGCAAATTGAACCCAAAATTCTTCTAGCTGTCAATGGTTATAGTTATGGTGGGAAAAAATATGATAAGTCTCAAGTCGTCACCGACATAGCCAATTCTATTTCTAGTATTGAAGCCATCGTAAGTATTGATTTGGTGGGGTCAAAGATCAAGAATACAGAGGCTTCGGTCACGGCCTATGCGAATATTCTGCAATCTGAAGCTCCAGAGCTTAAATTTTCACCCGTTCCCTTTGATCATCCGATTTGGATCTTGTATTCCTCTGGGACAACAGGGAAGCCAAAAGCCATTACGCATAGTCAGGGTGGAGTGCTGTTAGAGCATCTTAAATACATGGCTTTACATAATGATGTACACCCGGGTGAGCGATTTTTCTGGTTTTCCACCACGGGTTGGATGATGTGGAATTTCACACAGGCTTCCTTGCTTATGGGCGCCACGATGGTTCTATATGATGGGTCCGCCGGGTTTCCAAATATTGAGGCGATGTGGTTTTATGCACAAGAGGCTAAAATCAATCATTTTGGAACTAGTGCGCCTTTTATAGTAGCTTGTATGAAAGCAGGCATCGCTCCAGGCCAGGATTATGATCTGTCTTCCATAAGATCTATAGGATCGACTGGAGCGCCACTGCCGCCCGAAGGTTTCGACTGGGTTTATAATAGTATCCACGATAAAGTCTGGTTGTGTTCCATGAGTGGGGGAACAGACGTGTGTACTGCTTTTTTAGGTGGTGTGCCTATTTTGCCCGTGTATGAAGGTGAAATTCAACGCCCCGCTTTAGGTTCGGCCTTGTATGCCTACAATGAGGCCGGCGAACGCGTCACGGAGCAGGTTGGGGAAATGGTCATCGAACAACCCATGCCGAGTATGCCGATCTATTTTTGGGGTGATACCGCAAAACAGCGTTATACAGCCAGCTATTTTGAACATTATCCCGGTGTATGGCGGCATGGGGATTGGGTATATATTACAGAACGGAAAACTCTTGTGATTTTGGGGCGTTCTGATGCCACCTTGAACCGTCAGGGCGTTCGGATCGGTACGGCTGAGATCTATCGTACTGTAGAGCAAATGACAGAAATTAAAGGGGCTCTAATCGTCAATATTGAGATGTCAAACGGCGACCACTTTATGCCCTTATTTTTGCAAATGCAGCACGGTGAATCCCTCACAGAAGATTTGCAGAAAACAATTAAAAAGAACTTGAGATCGGCCTATTCGCCTCGACACGTTCCCGATACTATGGTAGAGGTAGATGATATTCCACGCACCATTAGTGGAAAAAAAATGGAGACTCCCGTAAAGAAAATTCTCATGGGCATGCCGGTAGACGATGTTGCAAGTCAGGATGCCATGCAAAATCCTGAATCTCTTAACTTTTTTATCCAGTATGCCAATTCATTAAGGAAGGAGAAGTAGTTTTTTCCTTTTTTGGGTGCCGCTCAGCCTCTGATAGCTCAGAGGCTGAGCCGCTATGTTTCGTAGCTCGTGGCTGTGGACCGCTTCCATCCCTTTTTAAGCCAATTTTTAAAGTTAAAAGAGCCCATTAAGGGCAGCCATATTCCGATTTATGCTAAAAAGTCGATGCTAATTTAAAAGGGATTCCAGCGGAGCCACTCGGCCCTCAATCCTTTCGGTCTCTCGCCGCTAAAGGATGCGGCGAGCCTACTGCACAGCGCTGGCACAGCTCAATTTGACTTTTCGTCGCTGCCGTAGAGCCTGATGGGTATCGAATTTAATGGAAATAAGGTCGCCATAATTATAGAAATGTCTTTCGATAGACCATATATTACAATGGTTGCACTCTTGCGATAGTGATGCGGAGGGTGCCGCCACGGGCGGCAGTACGAGCGCAGCGAGGACCGAACGAATGTGTAGCCTGTAGCGTAACGCCCAGGCCCAAATTCAATTTGGGTCTGGGATCGCCCTAAAGCCTTAAAATATATTACTGATACTTACGACCTAAGTGAAGAATGCGCCCGCCTGAAATATTTACGGGTGAACTGCTTTTTCCGATTACAATACCGTCTTCGGGTGCCGTGTAGCGCTTCACGATATCTCCAAAAATATCTTTTACGATAGCGACGACTTCCCCTTTTTGGATATGTTGAGCCAAATTTGGAAGCACCTGTAAAACACCGCCTTCTTGCACATAGAGCCAATATGAATCTTTGCACAAGACAGCCTCATGCTCCGGAGCATCGATCTGATCGGGATATATCTCAAATTCGTGCAGTACATTGAACAAGCCGGTGAGTCCAGACCGAATAATCCCTTTTTGGAAGATGTTGGGATTACCAACTTCCAGTGTGATGGCATGTATTTTATTATGGCTGGCTGCTCCACGTAAGGTGCTGTCGTTGGGTGGGTTATGGACTATGATTTGAGCATTTTGTAGAAGGGCCATTCGTTTAGTAATGGGGTCTGACAGATCTGCTCGAATATAGTAAGAGTTGGTCCGGCCAAAACTCGCGGTATGCAAATCAATTAAGTAGTCAAAATGCAAAATGCACCGCTGAAATAGGTTATATGCATAGACCGAACTATTGTGCCCATCTGGCTTGCCTGGAAAATGATGGTTGAGATCTCTTCCGTCTACAAAACGCCTTTTCCTCCGTTCGAATGAGGGGATATTAGCAACTGGGATACCAACAATGGCACCCTGGACATTATTAAAATCGATATTCTGGAATAACTTCTGGATAATCGGCACGCCGTTTACTTCATTGCCGTGAATAGCTGCGGTAACGCCCACCGTTTTTCCCGCTTTGGGTCCCTTAGCTATCATGACTGGGATTTTTATCGGCTGGGATAATGGGTTGCTAATAATTTCACACCAGAACTTATGTAGGCCGGGTTCTAAATCGGGTAAAATCTTTAAAGATTTGATTGATTCTATCATTGTTGTTTTTTGGAGGTGCTTAGTTTCTCACTTGCGTAATTAATCAAGTGCTGAACAATGCGGTCGGAAATAGGTTCTTTGGAATTCTTTTCTGCGGGAACAATTCCGCCTATACTTTGCACATTGATCTCGCTGAGTTTCCGCTTGCCCGATTCATCTACTAGTGTGTCAAATCCAAATAGTACGACCCCTTCATCTCTCAAGCTTGGTGTAAGTCGCTTTGCTATTTTGATTTCCTCCGCTGTGGGTTCTGACATTTCAGATCGCCCTCCCTGAGCTACATTGCATATCCAGGAATTTGGTGGCGGATATCGAACTGTAGAAAACTGGATGTGACCATGGGCGACCACGGTTCGCTTATCTCCAGCTTCGAGAAAGGGTAGATATTTCATGGCTAACATGCCATCTGAACCATCCCAAAGCCTATCCAAGTCTGCTAATTGTTTTTGTATGTTCCCTTCATATAGGACCTGATCCTGGATTTTAAGTAAGCCTTTTCCGCCGTAGTTTCGAAGTGGTTTTAGCACGATATCCATGTTTTTACTTAGCTGTATCGCCTCTTTCGGTGAACTCACCAATTGTAAGGGAGGGCATAGGTCTGGAAATTGAGTCAGGAAGCTTTTAGAGCCTGCTTTTAAAATTCCTTTGGGCCGATTGATAAATAATATTTTGGGAAAAGAGGCTTCTATTTGCGTAAAAAAGTCTGGGGCAGAGGGCTCAGGTAAGCGCAGAAAGATAATGTCATACCCGTCTACTTCTATGGGTTGAAGTTCTGTGGATTGTGGCCATTGCCACTCCGAGTAGGACGAGGCCTCCGGTTCATATCCTATTAGCTCTGCTTTCATATCTCCGGCAAAGAACTTCGAGTTCTCAGCATAAGCTCGTGATGCTACTGATACTTTAAATATCTGCGGGTGTCTTGCAAACGCATTGAATAAGCCATAAAAGCTATTGTGCTCTGAATGCGTTCCGTGATCTGTCAAAAGTAGAAGCGAATATTTATCCATTACATGAGCAGTTCATCGATAAGCGAATTATCGTCATTGAGCGATTGAAACAGGCGTTTTCTAAATTTACCTTTTGTGTTATACAGTGTTTGACACATTTCGTCAATACCCAGGGTAGAGAGTACAGTTTGGATATATGCTTCGATGAGATCATCTAAGGATAGGCCGAGCTTATTAAAATCTCTTCGATCGGTCAGCATTAGGCGTGAGGTGTCAGAACCCCATTCGTTTTCTCCTTTTTTGATGGATAAGTTCGTACCAAGCATGGCCCAGGAGTTAGCTCCTTCTGTAATTTCATCTTTTAGGGGTTCGGCAGCTTTCCGTGCATACACGCAAATGGGCTTAATACCCTGGGGAGTGGAAGAAACCATCATACGGATGTCCGCCACATAGGTATGGCCTTTTGAATCAGGTATCATCCCTACGTGAAAGAATCGACCTTCACTACTTTGTGAACTCCAATTGTAATTTCCAATAAGGCTTTGGACGATGTATCTTTCATATTTGAAAGATTCGGAGAGGCTCAAAAATTTTTCTAATTCGGATTCATTGACTATGGTAAATACGCCTTGGCCTGCATTACTGTAAGGAATTTTAATAACAGCTTGGCCGCCCATTCGGCGCACAATCATAGGTATTTCCTGAGCATGAACATCCCAAATAGTTTCGGGAGTTTGGATTTTTAGATTGTGCTCTTTTAAATTGGCATTGTAGTAATCGTAGGCTTTGGCTGCAATCATCTTATTTCTACCGCCTGCGATACATGCAATGGTCGGATTAAAAATATATGTTTTAGTGTGCAACGGAAGACGGTTCCAGGGCTTTTGAGTTACATATCGAAAGCACGCTCGCACCGGGTACCAGGTATCCTGCTCCTTGATGTGAAGAATACCATTCTTAAATTGTACATTTTCTTGTTCTTTTTGATTGGTATTATAAAACGTGGCTAATAGTACATCTTCACCTGTAGTATCAGCAATGGCGTGCGCGTAAGCAGTTGCTTCCATTGGGTTTTTATCGTAAAGAACCGCAAGACGCCCCTTGGGAAGTCTTCGTTTTCGGCTTTTAATCTCGGGTATGAATGTCCGCTCAATTAAGGTTTTATAGCCGCCCATTTCCTGATTGTCATCAAGCAGCGGCATGGATTTTTGACCAGACGGGCAGGAGTTATTTTCAATGACTACCATTTGGCGTTTGCCTTTGGCGGTAGTTACATTGATCAGATCAGCTCCAGACCATTTAAAGTACTTAGCTGAAGAACTCAATATCTTTTCGAGTACTTCATACTTTACTTTAGGGTTGAGGTGGCAATATCGCTGAACGATACGTTTTTGACTTAGGTTTAAAAAATAATTCACCATGGGATGAATGGTGGCATTGAGTGCCTTATCATACCAATGATTGTCGGGTACGAATTGGCCTGGATTTATAAAGCTTGTTTGTTTTGACATATAAGTTCTGATGTTTTAATCTATATTAATGCATGCGATCTCCACGAAGCTCCAACTGGTCCATGAGCTCTTTTTCATATTGCAGATAAGCTTCCCAGCGGCTTTTAACCACCTCGGGGTCTCCGTAATGATAGGCTAAGTCTAAAAACAGCCTGTAATGGCCGGCTTCGGCTACCATAAATTTATGATAAAACTCACACATTTCCTTTTCCTGTAGGTTAACGGACAACAAACGAAACCTTTCACAAGAGCGCGCTTCGATTAGTGCGCATATGAGAAGTTTTTCAACGAGCCTGCTATCTCGACTGCCTCCTTTCTTTTCAAATTTAAATAGTGCGTTTACATACTCATCTTTCCGCTGGTAGCCCAGATTTAGATCTCGTTTATTGAGTTCGTTGAGAACCTGTCTGAAATGCCCCCATTCCTCAGTAACTATGGGAGCTAATTTTTCTACTAAAAGGGTCTTATCGGGGAATAGCTGAATCAAGGATATACATGCTGTAGCTGCTTTTTGCTCGCAATATGCATGATCTGTTAAAATATCTTCTAGTGTTTTTTCAGCCAGATTGACCCATCTAGGGTCTGTTGGCAGTTTTAATCCTAACATCGGGTTAATTTAAATTTGATTGCAGGCATTCAATATGCTGTTGCAAAAAGCGAATATTAAAAATATCATAATCCTCGTAACCGGAACTCCAGACCAATCTCAATTTACTTATTTCCTCTTTTAGGAGTGTTTTAAATACTTGAGGAGGTAAAGCATATAATATAGTATAGCTGGTAGTGCGTGCTTGCTTATCTTTTTGTCCAATTGCCTCTTGTTGGGCCCTTATTTCAAGCGTTTTCGAGTGCATGGTAAGAAGAAAAAGCGGGCTCTCTTTTTCTACCCATCCATAACTTTGAGGTGCATTAAGGTCTTGAATTTGGATTTTTAATTGTAAATAGTATTTATTGCCATCGTGTAATATAGAGCCCGATCCAGTTAAGTAAGGAGCATTTGAGTATTTATGAGCTAGCAGTTTTGGGGTGAAATGAAACCAATTATCCGTTTGTGTTGACCAACGGGTTCCGCCTGTTCCAGGAATAAGACTTTCCTGGACTTCACAGGGTGAGGGTATTTCTTTTGAATAATGTGATATAGAATATAATTCGCGATCTGGCTGAACAGGAGGGGAATTGTCGACATCGCGCCTACCTGGTGTTTGTTTCTTTTCATCTCTTGCCTGGAGTGCAGATCTTCTGAGTAGCATTTCCTCTAATTCAAACTCAAGGCTTTGGATAACAAGCCGAAGGTCCTGTTCAGATGTATTTAGACTGTCTATTTCGACTTGAATGATTTCGCGATTGTAAGAGTTATCTTTTTGCGCTTTCTGAAGATTAAGTTGACGGCTCTGGATATTGGCCAGTTTAACTTGTAGTTTTTCTAGGTGGTCATTGGAATCCTGAATTTTTCGATTTAGGCTTTGAAGTTCCTTAGGTTGTAGATAAACAGAGTCTGCGGGCTCAAAATACCTCCAGCTTCCATCTTTGAACTTTATAATTTGTTCGCCCTGGTCATTTTTCTCTACAATTTGTGCATTGCCAATTTGAAAAACAAATAGGCCAAACAAACACCATACATAAGGAAAGACCGCTTTCCATATCAAATCAAAACAATTTGTAGAGCTGCTGAAGTTAAGCAAGTGTTCTCGAATCCATTTTATATTAAAACCAGCCTGCACCTTCGATCATTCCCGGCCAAGGAATACGAGAAAGCATGAGGACAAGCGCAATGAAAAAATACCAGAATATGCGCTTGTATTTTGTATACTCGGTTTTCGATGATTTTGCAATCCTATATCCTATAGTTACTAAAATAATAGCGATTACCATTACACTAATGTGCTCTACAGCATAAAACCGAAGAGTGGAGTCCTTCATGGTGGCTTCGTTGAACACAACGCGCGGACTAACAAAATATAGATATACCCCAATTAGTAATTGAATGTGGCTAAAAATAAGCGATAGCAAAAACCATTTCTTGTCAGAAGTTTGATACGGTGACCTGGAGAGCCATCTTTTAAGTGCTGTCAATATTGCTATGACTATTACGATGAGTAATATCCATCGAAGACCGGAATGGGCGTGGACTAAAATATTGTATAGCGTCATGATTAGCTCTTTTATTGTAGCATAAAGATAGGGAATAATAGATGGATTTTAGGTTTCGTTTCCTCAAAAATCAGTTTGTAAGGCAATAATTAATAAGCAAGGGTTGAGTGGGTCTTGCTATCTTTATATTTGTATCTCTTTGTAAACAGGATTTTGAATTATAATTTTCGCAGCCTAAAAATTATTTGGAGCAGATGGAAAAATAGAATTGTGTGATTTATATTTGGAAATGTGCTTCGAAAAAACTCAACTTAAGTATAGCTTAATTAGACACTTTAAGTATAGTATGATATCTATCTTTAACGCATTTAGAAAAAAAGCCGTTAAAGGCAACCAAATAAAAGATAATTACGTTATTGTTTTATGATTGAAAAGTATTCAGCGGCAGATATTGATATTTTTCCAAATATAATCACCAATGCAGGCAGGAATGTAAAGGAAATTTCATTTTCTCAGCCAGTCATGTTAGTATTTCTTCGAAATTTCGGATGCACTTTTTGTCGGCAAGCATTGTCTGATATATTTAAGCAACGTGATCAAATAAAAGAGTTAGGAGTATTACCGATTCTTGTTCATTTGAATACTGAAGATATCGCAAACCAATATCTAGACAAATACCAGCTTTCTGATATTGAAAGAGTGGCTGATGTAGAAATGAGGTTGTATGCAGATTTCGGCCTTACTAAAGGCAACTTCAACCAGCTGTTTGGATTTCAAAACTGGATAAATGGCTTCAACTCAGGTATTGTGAAAGGGCATGGTGTGCGACCACCGATAGGTGATGGTTTGCAGATGCCCGGCGTTTTTCTGATTAAGGAGGGTGAAATCGTTCACAAGTTCATTCATGAGTTTGCATCCGATCGACCTAATTACGTTGATTTAGCTCGTAAAGTCTAATCCCATTTTCAGTGTAATTTTTGAAAAAATTTATCAGGTGATTTTCCGCTTTTATACTATCCTTTTTATCATTACCATTTTAATCGCAAATCCATTGCGTGGGCAGCATGATATTGACTTTTATGCTGACGTAATGATATCGGCCTCTGACGAAGAAAATAGGGTAGTGGCCGCCAAGGAGTTCGAATCACTTTTAATTCCTAAGCTAAAGTCAGATTCTCTTTTTAATCGAGTTTTGGGTTGGAAAGCTGCTCCTATATTGTATCCAGCTGATAGTAGTTTTAGAATTATTACTTGGGCGGTTCCTTCACAGAATCCGGAAATAGAAGATGGAGCCAACATTCGAGGTGTTATTCAGTATGCAGGAATAAAAGAACTTCAATTCCTATCGGATCAATCCCAATTCGAACGAAGTAATGAGACCATGGTATTACCCCCTCATAGATGGATAGGTGCTTTGTATAAGGATATTTATCCCTTGCCTAACCAAGATTCGCTTTATCTCGTGTATGGCATAAATCCTTATGACACCTATCGAATGTTACATATTTTAGAGGTGTTAGATCTCAGGGGAGGGCAGATTCGATTTGGTTATCCGGCCTGGGAAAACAAAGACAGCACGATTTCTGTAAGAAAAATCTACGAAGTAGCCCGAGGATCTAGTTTTGATCCACAAATTCATCCTAAAGCAGAACGCTTGGTTCTTGACCATCTTCGCAATATTCCATATAATCCTGGCACAGCTGTAAGAGTAAATGTACCAGATGGAACCTATATATTTTTTGATTGGGGAAACGGGAAGTATAGATATAACGATCGCTTATTTTCAGACGAACAAGATCGCGTTATTAGAAATCCAAAATTGCGCAAGGAAGCAGCTAAGCGTGATTTATTTGGAAACCCCCGAGACTGAAATTGGGATTTAGTGTGTTGAAAGGAAAAATTTGACCTCTTGCAGGTCTTTTTTTACCTTGGGAAAAGGATGATAGCTCAGTTTAGCAAAGGTAGAGTCTGTATCTTCCACATAAGCTGCGGTGCTAAGTCGAAGACCAATTACCCAAAGTAGTTTATCCCCCTCCCACAAACAACAAACCTTTGCTTTTTCCAGAGGAGAGAGATGATTTTCATTCAGTAAGTCGGATACTTTTTTGTGATGTCCAGATTGTATCTCAAATCGGTCTCCTTCTTCCCAGCTTTTTATTACGAAATTTTGCATGTTATTTCGAATGGGAATGTATTCAATCTGAGCATTCCGGCTGAACTGTATAGTTGATGTTGAATGCACAGTTAAATGACCACCTGGAAGATTTACTTTTAAGGGAAATGAGCTTGACAGCTTAGTTTTAAATAATTTCATATTGCTAGATCGCTGGAGCCATAACTTTTCATTAAAGTAGGAAACCTCCCAGGGCGGATATTGAAGTACGTGATTGTGACCAGACTTTAATATTTGCTCGGCCTGATTTTCGTTTAAGTCTAAGATAAGACACAACAGGCCTGTTTTTAACTCGTAATTGGGTAGTTTTTCGGTAGAGATAATAGCCATTTCTCCGTTCCAATATGCATGTGATGCAATGAAAGTAAGGCAAAAGTGGTATAAAAGCTGCTGCTCTCTAGTTATATGTCTCTGAGTTGTCTCCAATCGTTTAGTAAGACCTTGGATTTTTTTATCCACTAAAGGAAAGACTTCATTTCGAAAAAAATTTCGCAAATATTGACTTTTAAGATTTGACTTATCTGTTTGAAAGGGTATACCATGCTCTCTTGCATAGTCGAGTATTTCCGTTTTAGTCAAACACAATAGCGGACGAACCCTATTCTCCAAAACAGTTGAGATTCCTGTTAACCCATGGCCGCGAGTGCCTAGGAAAAAACGCATAACCATGGTTTCATGCTGATCATTTTTATGATGGGCTGTTAAAACATATTTGCTATCTCTATCCTTCATTATTTGCTCAAACCACTTGTATCGTGCTTCTCTGGCTATATCCTGAAAGTTTCCCTGTGAAGATTGGATCCGGATATCTTTTTTTAAAAAAGGAACTTTGAGCTTATTCGCCCATTCCATTGCACAGACTTCGTCTCGATATGAATCAGTTTCACGAGTATGATAATTTACATGGGCTGCAGTCAAATTTGTAAAACCCATTTTGATCATCATTTCGATCAAAACTTGCGAGTCCGGCCCACCACTAAGGGCTATAAGCAAACTATCTTCTTTTTTTAAAGGTGTTTGCTCTTTAATAAATGCATTAAGTTTTTCTAAAGGTTTCATCCTTTTTTAAGTGAGCGGTGGTATTTTTGAGCGTTACGGAGATGCTCGGAATATGTTTTCGAAAACGAGTGGGTGCCGGGTTGTTCGGGGTTTGCACAAAAGTAAAGATAGTTGTGGTCTTCCAGTTCTAAAACGGAATTGATACTATTCAAACTAGCAAGTCCTAAAGGGCCTGGTGGCAATCCAGTATTTCTATAAGTATTATAGGGGGAATCGATTTCCAAATCCTTATACAAGATGCGGGTAACTCCTTTGGGTAGTAAATACTTTATGGTCGGATCAGCTTGTAAAGGCATATTTATTTCTAAGCGGTTGTAATATACTCCTGCTATGCGATCCATCTCCTTGATAGAATTTGTTTCTCTATCTACAATGGAAGCTAAGATGTAGGCTTCTTTAGCATCCAATCCTAGTGCCCCTAATTTCTCCTTTTGTTTGGCCTGCTGCCAAAAATTTTTCCCTTCTCTGTAGATCCGGTCCATATAATTTTCAACTGTGACATCCCAGTACATTTCATAAGTGTTTGGAATGACCCAGTGAGGATGCTGTTTCCAATCCTTATTTTGCTTTAGGTACGAGATTATTTGAATAGAGTCTATTTGTAAATTTCGGGTTCCACGTATTAAAGCTTCTGTTACCGACTCTATTTCTGGAATGGTGACTAGAACGGGATTTTGTACTCCACTGCGCAATCGGCGAATTAACTCTACTAGAGAGAGGTTCTTTTCTAACTCATAGCGTCCGGAATAAATATGGTTGTTCAAATTCATTCGTTCGCCCATGAATTCAAATAGAGAGATCTGTACATTTGGAAGTGAGGTATCAATATGGTTTTGCAATTGATTCCAGTCCGTTCCTGAATGAATATAAAGAACGCGGTTAGGTTCATTGGAGTTCCACATCGGGTGTGCCTTCCAAATTTGATAATAGGCAAGGCTGGCAACTAGTAAAGTGAGTAAAACAATTACTCCAGCTACTCTCAAAAAGAGGTTAAGAAATTTAATACTGCTCCTTTTCATTGGGGAAATCGCCTGATTTTATGTCCTTAATATACGTTTTAACGGCTTCTGTCATCTCAGAATATAAATCCAGGTATCTTCGTAGAAATCGAGGATGGAAGTCTTTTGTTATTCCCATCATATCCTGCCCTACGAGGACTTGACCACTAACTCCACCTCCGGCACCAATTCCGATAGTGGGAATGTCTAATGAGTTCGTTACAGAAGTTGCTAATTCAGCGGGTATTTTTTCGAACACCACGCCGAAACATCCCAGCTCTTGTAATAAGGTTGCATCTTTTCGGAGTTGCTCAGCCTCGTGCTCTTCTTTAGCTCGAACGGAGTAGGTCCCAAATTTATAGATGGATTGAGGGGTTAATCCCAAGTGTCCCATAACAGGTATTCCAGCTGATATGATTCGTGATATGGACTCCTTGATTTCTGCACCTCCTTCCAGCTTCACACCGTGAGCTCCTGATTCTTTCATAATACGTATGGCAGAATGAAGGGCTTCCCTGGAATTTCCTTGATAAGTTCCAAATGGTAGATCAACTACTACAAAGGCTCTATTTACACCCCGAACAACAGATGATGCATGGTAAATCATTTGGTCAAGAGTGATGGGTAAGGTCGTTTCATGACCGGCCATTACGTTTGAAGCAGAGTCACCAACAAGAAGTACATCAATTCCAGCCCCATCAAGTATGCGAGCCATAGAATAGTCATAAGCGGTAAGCATACTGATTTTTTCATTTTCAGCTTTCATTTGCTGCAAGACGTGGGTAGTAACTCTTTTAGCTTGCTTTTTCATGAGAATCTCGTTTTCTTTTGCCATAAATGTACTACATTAGCTAAATATAATCGAATGACACACACTATGCCTCGCAAACTATTAATATTTGCTTTATTATCAATCCTTTTTGCTTGCTCCACTGATTTTGATTTAACGACTGGCGGTGAAGAACGAACTGTTGTGTATAGTTTGTTGAGTGAACAGGATTTCGAGCACTTAATTCGTGTTGAAAAAATGTTTGTGGATGAAAATGTTCCACCACGGGAGTTAGCTCAGGATGAAGCTGAAGTTTACCATGACAATATTGAAGTAACTTTGACCAAGTTGGGTGACCGCACATTTACATTGGATAGAATCAATGTAACTGATCAAGGTCTTGAAAGAGATTCTGGGCTTATGATCACAGATCCAAATTACTTATATCAAATTCCGCAAAGTAGAATTAACTTGTCTGCTGGGGACAGTGTCACTCTTCGCGTGGAAAGAGAAGGTGAAATTCTTGCAGAGGCAGGCACTTCCATGGTGGGTCCTTCTACAGTAAGTCAACCTCGCTCAGATCTTCCCGTAAGTATTCTTCCCAACCGATCTTTAACTATTAACTGGAACGATGCGAATAACGCTTCATTTTATGACGTATTACTTCGCTTTGTGATTACTGAAAGAAAGTCTGGAGAAGATAATACTATCTTTTTGGAATGGATAGCTACTACGGGTTTGGAAGAGAGTATATACATGCTGAATGGAGAGAGAATGTACAATTTCTTAGAAGCCGAATTGGTATCTGACCCTACAATTACCCGTAGAATAGAGCGAATAGATATCGAAATAAGTAGTGGTGGACGAGCTTTAAAGACTTTTTTAGACATCACCAGCCTGAATACGGGTATAACAAGCTCCCAGGTTCAGCCCGACTATTCCAATGTAACAAACGGCTTGGGATTGTTTTCAAGCCGAAGAAGTAGTATTACTCCTGGCTTTTTTATTTCCCAAACTACATTGGATTCTTTGCGATCAAACTCGAACACCGCTGACCTTAATTTTAGATAGAGACGTCATTTTGTCACATTTCCTGTTAGCTAGTCTGCCATAGTTTTACGATCAAGCCATTTAGACTGACCATAAGACAGTTTTTCTGTATTGGCATATGTATTGATTCTTTCTTTAGTAAATTGTTAAAGTAAAAGAATTTATACATGAGTAAAATAATTGGAATTGACTTGGGAACTACCAATTCATGTGTTTCTGTAATGGAAGGTAATGAACCGGTAGTTATTCCTAATGATGAAGGGAAAAGAACTACGCCATCTATCGTTGCCTTTATGGATAATGGTGATCGCAAAATTGGTGATTCTGCAAAACGTCAGGCTATTACCAATCCGGCTAGAACTATTTCTAGTATCAAACGATACATGGGTTCTAGATACAACGAGATGAAAGATGAGATTGAAAACTCTTCTTACAAAATCACAAAAGGTGATAATGATACAGTGCGCGTTGAAATAGATGGTCGACAATACACACCACAAGAAATTTCTGCTATGATTCTTCAAAAAATGAAGAAGGTAGCAGAAGATTATTTAGGGTCTGAGGTAACTGAGGCCGTGGTAACTGTTCCTGCATATTTTAACGACTCGCAACGGCAAGCAACTAAAGAGGCCGGAGAAATTGCAGGCTTGAAAGTAAGTCGAATTATTAACGAGCCGACAGCCGCTTCTTTAGCTTACGGCTTAGATAAAAAAACTGAAGACTCTACCATTGCGGTATATGACTTAGGAGGAGGTACATTTGATATTTCTATTCTAGATCTTGGCGATGGCGTTTTTGAGGTTAAGTCTACAAATGGTGACACTCGTTTAGGTGGTGATGATTTCGACCGCGTTATTATCAATTGGATGGCCGATGAGTTTAAAAATCAGGAAAATGTAGATCTGCGAAAAGATCCTATGGCCATGCAACGGCTCAAGGATGCAGCTGAGAAAGCTAAAATTGAATTGAGTGCTTCTAACGAGGCTGATATCAATTTACCATACATAACTGCTATCGACGGTGTGCCAAAACACCTTGTAATGAAGTTGTCGCGATCTAAGTTCGAGCAATTGGCAGATGACTTAGTAAATCGCACACTGGAGCCTTGTAAATTAGCAATGAAAGATGCTGGTTTATCAACATCTGATATTGATGAGATCATTTTAGTAGGTGGGTCCACTCGGATTCCACGCGTTCAAAAAGCAGTGGAAGACTTTTTTGGTAAAAAGCCAAATAAAAGTGTAAATCCCGATGAGGTTGTAGCTATTGGAGCTGCCATTCAAGGTGGAGTCCTAAGTGGAGATGTACAAGATGTTCTGTTATTAGATGTGACGCCTTTATCTTTAGGGATTGAAACAATGGGCGGCATATTTGACACAATCATAGAGTCGAACTCTACAGTGCCTACTAAGAAGTCGAAAGTTTATTCTACAGCAGCTGATAATCAACCTTCTGTTGAAATCCATGTACTTCAGGGTGAACGGAAAATGGCAAAAGATAATCGTGCTGTAGGTCGATTTATTTTAGATGGAATACCACCAGCACCAAGGGGAGTGCCACAAATTGAGGTTTCTTTTGATATTGACGCGAATGGTATGATCAATGTGTCAGCAAAAGACAAAGGAACCGGCAAAGAGCAAAGCATTCGGATTGAGGCTTCCACAGGTTTATCTGAGGAGGAGATCGCACAAATGAAAGCAGATGCAGAGAAAAACGCTGAGGCTGACGCTAAAGCAAAAGAACGTGTGGAGAAAGTAAATACTGCTGATAGTCTGATCTTCCAAACAGAGAAGCAAATGAAAGAATTTGGAGATAAAATTCCAGATGATAAAAAAGGAGCTATCAATGATGCTTTAGCTGGATTGAAAGAAGCCCATTCGGGTGAAGATATCGATAAAATTGATGAAGCGACCCAGAAATTGAATGATGCCTGGTCAGCTGCTTCTCAAGAAATTTATCAAGCTCAACAAGAGGCCGGTGGTGCTGAAGGTGCCCCAGGCGGAAATGCTGGAGCTGAATCTGGCAATGGTCAAGCAACTGGTGAAGATGATCAGGAAGATGTGACCGATGTGGAATTTGAAGAGGTTGATGGTGATAATAAATAACCAACTCTTCTGAAAACAAAGAGGGGCTCTTGCTAAAAAGCAAGAGCCCTTTTTTTATTTTACTGCTTTTAACGCGCTTTCGTATTGTTTTTCATAATCTTCAAGGACTTGAAATACGTAGAATGGAGCTAAAATCCGCTCTACAATACCATTGCCCGATATCTTTAATTCGATATTGATTTTATTCTCTCTATCTTCTTTCTCCCTACTATTAAGTGATGCCTGCAGGGTATAAAAGGGATGATCGAATTCTTGGCTGAACGCCGTGGCGGAGTCATTATATCTAGACGAATAAATAAGCTTTAATTCTTCTTCGTCCTCAATGGAAAGTAAATAAATAGACTTTTCTGTTTCAGAAGAACTGGTTACTCTTTGACTCCTGCGATAACCCTGAACCCATTCTGGGAAGAAATTAGGGTTCGTAAGATATTTGTAGACATTTGCCGTTGAGTGCTTGCTCGATAAACTAATCTGATCCTGGTATTCAGTTTTAATAAAGCCAAATACAACTATCCATGATATGAAGGCTAGAAATATGATTCCCAAAATCCAAGAAAGAACTTTTTTTGCCATTTCAGGAATCCTTTTCTGAGTACGTTATCGAATCAGCGTTACATCGCCTTTCCTGATCTGTTCTTCACCATTGGGTAATCGGAGTTTGATAAAGTACAAATATACCTCAGGCGGAGCTAGTTCGCCCTGGAAATCACCATCCCATCCTTTTACATCAGGTCCAAATTCAACATAGACTTCAGTTCCCCATCGACTGTAAACCCGAAATTCCTCTATGAGACCTTCTATGTTCTCAGCATTTGTAATCACAGGTAAAAATACGTCATTTATCTCATCGCCGTTAGGGGTGAATGCATTCGGTATATCAATATCCGGAGGTACGCCCTCAATAAAAATACTTGCTTGATTGACACATCCATTGGAATCAATTACAGTTACGATAAGCTCTTGAGAACCTTCTTCAATGACATTAATTTCTATTGAGTCGCCGGAGAGTTCCAAGTCCATACCATTGAAGTTATATTCGTATTGCGCAGATCCTTCAGGTAATTCAGGCTCTGTACTTACTTCAATGATAGCCGTTCCACCAACTCCAATTTCAGTGCCTGGCAGAACCATTATATCAATAAAGTCCAATAACGAATAAAGATTAACCACAGCTTGGCCTCGATTCAGACAACCCATATCATCAAATGCCTCTAAGGTGAAAATTGTTGGCTCACTTACAATAGCCGAATTATTAAAGCACCCTGTACAACTTAGTCCGCTTGTATTATTAACCCAATTTGGGTCTGTAAGCCCGGAATTATCCACTAATATATCTACAGGCTCACCTGGACAGGTGATTACCGGCGGAATGGGTATTGGTGGTATGTCCACAGTTACAGTGACGGTTGCTGAGGTCGGGCAACATCCTTCCTCTTTACCTTCTACCATATATGTTTGAGTAGTAGGCGTGGTAATTGTTGGGTTTGGACAATCTGTGCAGCTAAGCCCTTGTTCAGGACTCCAGGATATATCAGTATAATTATCTGCATTGAGAAGTATGACCTCTACAGGTTTATTTGCGCAAACCGTCGTATCGGTTATAGAAAGTTCCATATTGGGATTGATGACTTCTATATAAATACTATCCTCGCTAACACAGGCATTGTTGGTAACCGTACGAACGTAGAAATTGGAATCTAGTGCTTCCACTAAAACATTCTGTTCTTCTTCTCCAAATACGATACTTCCATCCATAGGTTCCCAACTGAATTCAGCATCGGGGTATAGGGTAGGAGCAGTGGTATTAAGTGATATACTAAAGGTGTCTCCACGACAATATTTGTTACACTCTTCATTCGGTGGCGGAAAATTTTCAAGGAAATATTCATTGGGTAATGAGTCTACCCTGACAACGAGTGTATCAAAAACTGAGCAATTATTTTCACCTTGAAATTCAAAAAATATCTGTCCAGACTGGGTTGCCTCCACGGTCAATCGCTGAGGTCGCTCTGTAATATCAATAATGGAGGTGTCAGATGCTGCCCAAGTGAAAGTTACACCCGAGCGAATAAAAAAATCAATATCCTCAGGGGCTCCTAAACATATAAAAAGAGTATCGCTTGGATTTAATCGCAATTCATCATCAAAAAATTCCGGAACGAAAAATGTGTCAGCTTGACATGAGCCTATAAATCCACGAACAAAAACTGTGTCGTCTCGTGAGACTGGCTCGTACAAAATTGATTCTCCAAATCCCAGCTCCTGTTCTTCACCATCTAAATCTCTGGTATACCAAAAATAAGAGGAAGCTCCTGATGCTCTGAGAGGCAATCCATTATTGAAACAATATGGGGCTGTTTCTAAGGGAATAATTTCCAATGGAATAGAGGAGTAGAGATCAAATGTGATTTCATAAACCACTACCGCTAAAACTGGATCGCTGAAAAAAAATGTAAAATTCCCGGGATCTGTGTTTAGATCACCATCTGGAATTTCAAAAACAAACCGTTTTGTTTTTTCTCCAGGTAAGAAAACCAGATCGTCGGGCATATCTGTAAAAAAAGAATCAACATCCGAATTGTCTGAAGTCACGGAAAATCTGACGGTATCAGTTAGCGGGCGAAAGCTGAGATCTAAAATTAGCGTGTCGGGACAGCCTTCAACTACGATTTGGTCGGCTCCAGAAGCCAAGCGAACAGACAAGTCCTGCCCAAATAAGTTAGAAGCCCAACTCATACATATAACTACAAAAAAAAGATATCTATAACCCATAGTTCATTTCTTTAGTACGTAAATATACAGGAATGAAGTCAGATGTCAAGCACAAATTAAGACAATCAACTCTATTCGCATTCTTCCAGCCATATGTTGATTGAATCCAAACCCACAAATTTAGATTCATCTACCCATTTACTCTGGATGTAATTAATTACATTAGAGATATCCGCTGCACTTAAATTGGGGTTTGCTGGCATCTGTCGCTTGTATCTTACGCCATCCTGCTCAATGATATTAATCCTACCGTTGCGAATAATACAACTCCAATAAGCGGGACTAGTGGTTGATTTACGAAGAGATGGGATTTCCTTTCCTAATCCCAATCCATTGTCCAAGTGACAATTACTGCATTGTGCTTCATAAATATATTTTCCTTGCGGAAAGGGCTCATTTTGGCAGCTTTCTCCAATTATCAACAAAAAAAATAGTAATGCGCTAGCTACCAGACTCCACTTCATTCAATAGCGTTTCAATATCCTCCATAAATCGGTTTACTTCTTCCTCGTTTGTACCATCGCAAAAAGAGCGTACGTGTTTATTGGGATCGACTAGTATTAAGCGTCCACTGTGATCAAAACCACCAGGCGCCTCAGGATCTTCTTTTGCAACGCTGAAATAATCCTCTGCTATGTCGTATATTTCTGTGATATCTCCTGTAACAAAATGCCAGCGTTCGCTACTTACGCCCAAATTATTCGCGTAAACGTTTAATCGAGGAACGGAATCCCTTCTGCTGTCGACAGAGTGACTTAAAAATAGGAGGCGGTCGTCCCCTTCAAAACGATCATAGATCCGCATCATTTGACTTTTCACAACCGGACAAATTGTTGGGCAACTGGTAAAAAAGAAATCAACGATATAAACCTTATCTTCAAAAGTTGCAGGGGTAACGCGCTGACTGTCTTGGTTGATAAAGCTAAAATCCGGTATGGTATGATATGTAGTATCATTCCCATCAATGTTTTTATGCCCAATAATGGGAAGCGGCTTTTGCTCGGATTGACAGGCAATAAGTCCAATACTTAATATACCAAGTAAGAATATGACTCTATTCATATTTTGGGTTTTCCAGTGTGCTTTGTGCATAACTTATATTTTCAGCAAAACCTTCTCTCATTTTCCACAATTTTCCCCGCTCATCAACCAGGTAAAGTTTCAATTGCGCTTTATCCTTGTATGGAGTTGGATTGTATTTCTCCATCCATTGCATCATTTCGTTGTAAGACTGTTCCAGGCCTTCATGTGCGGCCTCTAATTCTTTTTTATACCCTTCTGTATATCCGGCTTCTTGAGCTTGCATTCGCTCTTCCAGGGACTTCATCATCAGTTGAATATCCTTCATTTTAGGCATAAGCTCATCATCGTGAATTCGCTTTACTTCGTTTTCAAGTCGCGTTACTTCATCCGGATTAAATTCTGAACCGTCTGATTTTTTCTTTTGGCTAGTATCACAACTTAATAGAAGGCCCAGGCTTAAGAATAAGGCAAAAAAGAGAGATTGATTATTCATAACTTTTGGTCATTAGGGTGTTTATTTGAAGATAAAAACTCGCAGATTCGTTGTTTTGTTGTTGAAAAACCGATGGATTATCAACTTCACGAGATTGAATAGTCATTATTTTCAAATCTGGATCATTTTTTATTAAATAGTGACAAATACCTTCCATGTTTTTGCTGTGGAAAGCGCCATTGATATGGTAGAGCTGGACGCCATCTTTTTTCTCTTTTAGTAGACTTTCGGCCATAGATACGTCCTTAATAGCCTGCGCATATAAAAAATCTTCAGAGCCATGACCAGGCATATTTTTTCCCATCTCAAGTACCTCAGCATAGCTACTTAGTGTGGTGTCAACTGAAAAGTCCAGATCGGGCACCAGATGAGGAGCTATTTCTAGTTTGGAGAGCGAATCAATTCCATTTTTAAAAACAAAAGATGCATACTGGCGAGGAATATTTGTGGCAATGATGCGAACCTGTCGCTCCAAAGCGAGTTTTAATAGCGGCTTATAATCCGTATCATAGTTTGGCCATGTTCGTGTATATTGTTCGAATCGCTTGAGAGGAAAAACACCATTCATTAATTCATTTAAGATGGGCTGTTGGTCGCGCTCAAACATTTCCATCCCCATGACACAGCTTTTTCCTTCGCGAGATAAAGATTTAAGAATTTCAAGCTCCATCCAATGACAGATGGGATTATTATGGAGTTCCCCGAATATGATGACATCCGCTTTGTCGATTTCTTTAAGCATCTTTTCAGAAGTAACCTCTTTACCCTTTTGATTAAATAGGCTATATGCTACCTGACCGGACAGAAAAGAAGGAATGATCCATATTAAAGCGTAAAGTGCAATTCTAATTCTACAATTCATAGACAAAATGTTAGGCGATTGATTAACCAAAACACGCATACCGTGTTTAAAACAACATAAAAGTACTTAAAATATGACGAGTCATCCCTCCCGGACAGCGATTCTTTGGTTTAGGCAAGATTTAAGATTGCACGATAATGAGGCACTAACCGAAGCAATCCAATTATGTGATAATATTATCCCTGTGTATGTTTTTGATGAGAGACTTTTTCAGACCACAGATCGCTACAAATTTGCAAAGACAGGTCCTTATCGAGCGCGGTTCATTTGGGAAAGCGTAATAGAATTACGAAAAAATCTGCTCAAAAAGGGTAGTGACCTTATTATCCGTTGGGGAAAACCTGAGGAGGAGGTTCTTCATATCGCGAATACAATGAAGTCCAATTGGGTGCTTTGCAATCGCGAGCGGACGAAAGAGGAAGTTGAAGTCCAGGACGCCTTGGAACAAAACCTGTGGGCGATCGGTCAAGAATTAAGGTACTATCGCGGAAAAATGTTGTATTACACAGCAGATTTGCCTTTTCCGGTACCTCAGACCCCAGATATATTCACACAGTATCGGAAAGAGACTGAAAAGGTTGTGTCTGTCCGGGCCCCATTAGAACCACCTACCCAAATTCATAGTCAGTTTAATGATTTGCCGAAGGGGGAAATGCCTCCGCTCGACAAACTACAAGGCGAAAACGCGAATAAAGAGATGGATGATCGAGCTGCCTATCTGTTCCCTGGTGGAGAATCTGCAGCCTTAGCCCGCCTGCACGAATTTATATGGGAAACCAATGCCATAGCTACTTATAAGAAAACACGCAATGAGTTATTGGGCAAGGATTTCTCTTCAAAATTCAGTGCCTATCTGGCGCAGGGCTGCCTATCTCCTAAAAAGATATACGAAGAGGTAGAGAAGTATGAACAGCAAGTCGAGAAAAACAATTCAACCTACTGGATAAAATTTGAATTGATGTGGAGAGATTTTTACCGATTGATGGCTAAAAAGTATACGGATAAAATTTTTCACTTTGGGGGCCCGAAGTCTGAACCTCCGGAAAAGGCTTTAGAAAACTGGGAAAGATTCAATGCATGGGCTGAGGGTCGTACCGGTATTCCATTTATTGACGCCAATATGCGCGAAATTAATGAAACTGGATATATGTCGAACAGAGGACGCCAGAATGTGGCTTCTTATCTGATTAAAGATTTACAAGTCGATTGGCGAATGGGAGCTGAATATTTTGAATCGCTACTCATCGATTACGATCCCGCCAGTAATTATGGAAATTGGAATTATTTGGCAGGTGTTGGCTCTGACCCTATGGAGAATCGATATTTTAATATTCTAAGTCAGGGCAGGCGGTATGATTCCAATGGAGAATACGTGCGTCATTGGCTTCCTGAATTGGATAATTTCAAGGGTGGTGATGTACATACGATATATGACCTGTCAGAAAGTGAGTGGACAGAAAATCAGTTACATATTAATTATAATCGACCGCTCATACAGCCGGATTGGTAGGATAATTTTTGCGGCTCTCGGTAAGCGGTTACGCTTACCGCATCGGGCTATCCACTAGTAGTCAGGTCTTCACGCGCTGGCATCCGTATGGCTGCGGTGGCTTCCGTTCGGTCGCCTCCTCCCTCCACGGCTGCTAAGCGCCTGCAGCCCTGCCTGCCGCTTCTATCCCTGCCGCCCCCTCATAGCATGCCACTTGCCACTCCACCCAAGACAAACTAAAAACACCCCGTCATCCATTGATCGACGAAGCTGCAAAGGAGCGAAGGCTGTGCGGCCCCGACCCGGGATCTCCTGCTCTCAAACCGTTCATTTGCTCCTTACAATACACCCAATAAGAACAAAACATCTCCTCATCCCGCGCACCGATTCGGGATCTGTTCTTCGCATTCCGTTTATTTACTAGGGGATTCCGCATCGTTGTGCCCTAAATCCCCAATACATGGGAAAAGGGCATGCGGAATGAGGAATGTGTTGTGGGTTTGCGTTTTTTTTACCTTAATTTTCCTATGCCCCGCGTCAGCGATGGGGAAGGGCGACCCCATTCATTGGGGTGGCGTGCGAGCGCAGCGAGTACCGATAGCCTGAACCGTAGCGCACACGAGATCCGCCGTTAGGCGGATTCTCGGTGGACGCCCAAATCAAAATAATAAAGTATAAGCTTATTTCTTCTTTTTAATAAGAGAATAGGGGAAAGCGGATACAATTTGTATTTTTGTTGCGCAATAAAATACCATGAAGGGAGAACGATATTTACTCCAGACGGCTCAACTTGATATAACGCTTCAAAGACTGGCTCATCAACTCATTGAGAATTATGATGATTTTAAGGATACTTGTATTATAGGCATTCAACCGCGCGGAGGTCTGCTTTCTGATCGTCTACGAGATATTCTTCTCGAACTGGGTCATTTTCAATTTGAATATGGGAAAATTGACATTACATTTTATCGAGATGATTTTCGGCAGCGCGATAAGCCTTTAACTGCTTACAAAACGCAGGTCGATTTCCTGGTAGAAGATAAACGCGTGATATTGGTTGACGATGTTCTTTTTACCGGTCGAACGGTACAGTCTGCACTAACAGCATTATCTGATTTTGGTCGCCCTAGCACCGTTGAGTTACTCGTCCTGGTAGATCGCAGGTTTCATCGAGAATTACCGCTAGAAGCGGATTATGTGGGTGCGCAAGTAGATGCGCTTGATGATGCATACGTTCGAGTAGAGTGGAAGGATCCCAATGGACAGGATGCAGTCAAACTATTAAGTGCTAAAGAAAGTGAAGAATGAGCACATATAATCAATTAAGCACCAAGCATTTACTAGGTATTCAACAACTTAGCGAAAAAGATATTAACCTTATTTTTGATCATGCTTTTAAGTTCAAGGAGGTAATCAATCGGCCTATTAAAAAAGTCCCTTCTTTACGCGATGTTACTATCGCTAATTTATTTTTTGAAAATTCTACGCGGACAAGAATTTCTTTTGAGTTAGCTGAAAAGAGACTTTCAGCAGATACCATCAATTTTTCAGCTTCGAGTTCTTCTGTAAATAAAGGTGAGACATTGTTAGATACGGTCAATAATATACTTTCGATGAAGGTAGATATTGTAGTTATCCGTCATCCGGCTGAAGGAGCTGCTCATTTTTTGAGTCAACATATTCCAGCTCAAATAGTAAATGCAGGGGATGGAACGCATGAACATCCCACTCAAGCTTTGCTTGATCAGTTTTCACTTTTTGAAAAATGGGGCTCATTAAAAGGAAGACGAATAGCTATTGTTGGAGATATTTTGCATTCCCGAGTAGCTCTAAGTAACATATTCGGACTTAAGAAATTAGGAGCTGAAGTCATGGTCTGTGGTCCGCCTACCTTAATCCCCGCGCACTTGGAAAAAATAGGAGTGCAGGTTTCTTACGATTTAGACAAGACCTTACAATGGTGTGAGGCTGTAAATGTATTGCGTATCCAACTTGAACGTCAGGAGGGAAAATATTTCCCATCTCTTAGGGAATACACCAAGTATTTTGGAATTGATCTGGAACGCCTCGATAAAATTGATCATAAGATAACGATCATGCATCCCGGGCCCATAAATAGGGGAATTGAACTTCACAGTGATGTAGCGGATTCAGAACATTCTATAATACTCGATCAAGTTGAAAACGGGGTAGCCGTTCGTATGGCTGTTTTATATTTGCTTGCCTCACACAAGGGTGAACAGATTGAAACTTTATAAACATAACATTTATAGCGATATATGCGTTTTATCAAAAAAATAAATATGAGTTTTATACGCCCAGTTTTTCTGGCTTTGGCTATGCTAAGTGCGCTAACTTCTATAGCCCAATTGGAGCTTAAGGTGAGCATAGATGATTATGCTCAAGACACCTTGTTTTTGGGATATTACTATGCCAATAAACAATATTTCTTAGATACGGCATTCCGGCAAAACGATGTATTCACTTTTGAATCCGATGACAATATCCCTCAGGGGTTATACTTATTATACAATCCCGCTAGTCGGAAGTACCATGATGTTATCATGAATGAGGATCAAAAATTTTCTATCCAAACGGATACCTCATTTAATTTAAATGCTATTTCATTTTCAGGCTCATCTGAAAATAAAGATTTCTATGAATACATTCGATATATATCAAAAATGCGTTCTAAAGCTCAAGAGTTGCAATCGCAATTGCCTGACGAAAATGCTCAGCAAATGCTGGAAAAGTTAAATGCGGAGGTTAAAGTAGAGCAAGATAAAATTATTGATAACTATGGCAACTCGATTTCCGGCTTGATTGTAAAAAATAGCCGGGAGGTAGATTTTCCAGAGTTCGAAGGTACAGAAAAGGAAATTCAGCAGAAAAAATACAACTATTTTAAGGCTCATTTCCTTGATCACATCGATCTTAAGGATGAACGTTTGATGCGTACGCCTTTCTTTTTCAATAGCCTTGAGCAATATATAACGCAAATTGTCCCCCAAATCCCAGATTCCCTTATAGAAGGCTTAGATCGAATTTTGCTCCCAATGGTGGATGAAAATTCGGATGCTTTTCGCTTTTTTCTGTCTCATTTTCTAAATAAATATGCCAAAAGTAAAATTGTAGGCCATGATGCCGTCTATGTTCATTTAGCTCAAAATTATTATGGACAAGGCATGGCAGATTGGGTTTCAGAAGAGACTCTCGATCGAATCGTTGATGAGGCCAATAAAAAATCTGGCGTATTGATAGGAAATATAGCCCCCGATATTGCTCTTCTGTCTCTTCCAGGTAATAAGCGCTTCTCACTATATGATATTGAATCTCCGTTTACCGTATTGTATTTTTGGGATCCGGATTGTGGGCATTGCAAAAAGCAAACTCCAGATGTAATTTCATTTTTCAGAGAATATAAAGATAAAGGAGTGGAGCTAGTTGCTATCTGCACAAAACTTAATTCGGATGCAGAAAAAGAGTGCTTAGCTTCTATAGAAGATAAAGAGGGTATGGAAATCCTAACAAATGCGTATGATCCCTTTTTGCGTTCCCGGTACAAACAGAAATACGATATTCGAACTACCCCAAGGATTTATATTTTGGATGAAGACAAGAAAATTATAATGAAGGGTATTGCAGGTAATAAGTTAAAGGAAGTGATGGAATACTTCATGAAAGAAAGCGAAAAAAGCTAGGGGATTGTGTTTAAAAGCCTGGATCGATATATTATTAAAAAGATAGGGCCACCTTTTTTGGTGGCCTTCTTCATATCTCTGTTTGTTTTGATGATGCAGATTCTCATGGTCTATATCAAATCGATCTTGGGTAAAGGCGTGAGTAATCTCGAGTTATTGGAATTGATTGGTTACCTCACGATATCTTTAGTTCCCCGCGCTCTTCCATTAGCCGTATTAATCGCCATGGTAATGGTTTTTGGTGACCTGTCTGAAAAGTACGAATTAGCGACCATGAAGTCCGCAGGAATTTCTTTGCAGCGAATTTTACGGCCTGCTTTAATATTTGGATTCGCCATAAGTGCTTTTAGTTACTACTGTTCCAATACAATTATTCCGATAACCAACTTAAAGTGGATGACGCGTTTGAGTGATATTAGGAACCAGAAACCAGCCTTGAGCCTGGAGGAAGGTGTTTTTAATTATGATTTTGGCGGGTATGCCATTAAAATTAGTAATCGAAATGATGAAACAGGGGAATTGAAGGACGTAATGATCTACGATCATAAAAACGTGCGGGAGGGGGTAGTTAATATTATCATGGCTGATAAAGGTAGAATGTACTCCACACCTGATCAGAAATTTTTGGTCATGAAGCTCTACGATGGATTTCAATTTCAAGAGTTAAAGGAAAATCCAGGCAAGAAAAACAGACCAACAGTTCGATCTGAATTTAAGTCTTATACGAAGGCTTTTGATATGAGTCAATTTGAACTTAATAAAACTGACGAGAATCGGTATAAATCACTTGAGGCCATGCTATCTGCGAGTCAGCTTTTAGAGGGCTTAGATTCGCTTAAAGAGGTGCGAGATCAAATCGAAGAGATCATGTCCGAAACTGTGCGTCGGTTTGTTCGATCTGAAGTTAGAGACTCAAGCGAGGATCTATCTTCAAACTCATCTATTAAATACTCATCCAAGTCCAATCCAACCAAGACTTCCGTGCAAGATCAGGTTTCTGATGAAAACAGTATGGAACGTTTTAGGGGAGCCGGTCAAGACTCAATTCGATCGACACTACCGGATTCATTGCGTCCTGCTGTTTTGAACCAAATGCTTCGATCAGAATGGAGTTCAATTCTATCTCGGGCCAATGGGATTGCAACAAGTCGTTATAATTCACTGCGTTCGGCTAGCTTTAAGACAGAAAGATTAGAGCGTTCTACAGCCAAACACTACTACGAACTTAATACTAAGTTTTCAACGGCCTTAATGTGTTTAATTTTTGTTTTGATTGGAGCCCCGATGGGAGCAATTATTCGCAAGGGTGGGTACGGATATCCACTTCTCGTTAGCATTATATTTTTCATGCTTTACATTGTTTTATTTATACTTACTGGACAACTTTCTAAATCACTTACCATGAACCCCATACTGGCTGCCTGGTTGCCAAACCTGATTCTACTTCCAATCGGTATATTTTTGAGCTATAAAGCCGCTCAGGATTCTAAATTTGATATTATTCAAAAGTGGGCTTCCAAGATCAAAAATTTGATAAAACGGTCTTAACTACTATGAATATTCCCTCAAGAATTCAGCTCTTCCTTCTATTAGCTCTCGTTTTTTGGGTAGTGGGTTTAGTTGTAGCTATTATTTATCCAGAAGGGTCAGCTATTTTTGCGTTAAATTCCTCACACATAAAAGCCATGGATTTATACTTTGTTTTAACAAACAAATGGCCTGAACCAATATCCATATTAATAATTGCCGGTTTGTATGGAATCTTTAAACCTTACCGGGTATTAGTTCTACTTTTCAATGTGGCTGCTATTATGCCTGTGACTTTTGCCATAAAATCTTTGTTGGATAAAAGCAGACCTATTCAAGAATTGGGTTCTAATTTAGCAGTCATTCTTTCCAGGGATATTTCTTTTTTTGCTTCCGATAGTATGTCTTTTCCTTCAGGTCACGCAACCAGTGCATTTGCTTTAGCTGTTTTTTGCGTGTACGAGCCTAAATGTAAACATTGGGGTATAGTGTTTGGGATATTTATTCTTGCTAGCTCAGCAGCAATCAGCAGAGTCTACTTAGGCCACCACTATTCCATTGATGTAGTAATTGGATCTATGTTAGGGGCCTTTTTATCACTAATTATAACAGGCTATTCAGAAAGTAAGTTGCCTTCAAATGTTAAAGGCTGGCGATGGTGGAATAAAAACTGAACTTAGTAGGCTTTTAATTCGGAATCTTTGCTATCAAGTTTTTCTTCCACGCGTTGTAGTTCTTTTTCGCATTCAAGTATTAGGTTTTTAGCCTTCTCCACTTTTTTTTCTAGTTCTGTCATGGGAATCTTTGGATCTTGAAGTTCCTTTAAGAGCTTGTTAATTTGGTCCATTGCTTTATCGTAGTCAAAAGAGGCGCTCATAGCTAATTATTTTTTGGTGATATAGACTGGTTTCCATCTTTAAATGTAATCGTAAACTCTTGATCCAATTCTAAATTTTCTTTGCTTGAAATACGTATCTGGTTTTGTTCCAATGCTACATATCCACGGGATAAAATTCGTTCGGGGCGTAAATCTTCTATTCGCTGATGTACTTGCATCAGTTGTGCCTTCATCAATTCTAACTTTCTTGTCTGTATTACCGTTAATTTTTCCTTCTTATTTTGAATGTCGTTGTATTTCCTATCAACTATTCTTTTGAAGTTGTAACTTAACTCTTGATCGATTGACAGGATCTCGTTTCTGCAATATGAGATCCGTTGCCTTGTCAATTCAACTAACCTTAACTTTGTTGTTTCTAATTGGTATCTAAACCTTTGATTATGTTCCTCTATGAGTTGGGCAACTGCTGTAGGTGTTTTACATGAAGTATGAGCTACTAAATCGAGTACAGATTGATCAATCGCATGTCCGATGCCAACCCAAACCGGCAAGCTACTGCTTGCTATATCCAAAGCTATATTTAGGTTGTCAAAATATCGCAAATCCATTTTACCACCTCCACCTCTGATAATAACGATTAAGTCATAAGAAGAAGGATCGCGTTGTATAAGCTCTAATTGTTTTCGAACTTCGGGTTCAGTATTTTCACCTTGCATGCTGGCCTGGAAAAGGGAAATACGATATTTGGTTTGAGTAGGGGAGGTCTCCAATGTTTCATAGAAATCAGCATAGCCAGCCGCACTTTTGGAAGAAATAACTGCGATTTTCTGAATTACTGAAGGCATCTTTAGTTTGCTGTTAGTATCCAGTACTTTTCTCGTTTTAAGTTGCTGTATAATTTCTAAGCGACGCTGTGTTTCTTTACCCAGTGTAAATGAAGGGTCTATATCTTGGATATGGAGTTTGAGGCCGTACACCTCGTGATATTGAATTTCTGCACTAAAAGCAATTTCTATTCCAGCCTGTAAAACTTCATCGAGTATGTCTCCGTGTTTTTTACGGATAGATTCATATTGATTCCGCCAGATAATTGCTGTTGACTTAGCTTTAATTTGATTGCTATTTTCGTCTTTTTCTGCCAATTCTATATACCAATGCCCTCTGGTTGAATTCACCTTGACAACCTCTGCTGAAATAAAAACAGTCTCGTCAAAATTTAGTGCAATGACTCGCCTGATTTGTCGGTGTAGGTCAAATAAAGAGATAGCTTCCATAGGGTAAATATAAGGCATTAAAAAAGCCCGAAGAATATCATAAACTCTTCGGGCTAACATATTATTTCATGGTGCTAAACTAGTCAAACACTTTCGCTACTTCGTCAGCGGCTTCTTGCAATAAAATTGCAGACTGAACTTTTAAACCAGATTCATCAATGATTTTCTTAGCTTCCACAGCATTTGTTCCCTGGAGACGCACAATAATGGGCACATCTATTTCCCCTAAGTTCTTATATGCGTCAACCACACCTTGCGCTACTCGATCACATCGTACAATACCGCCAAATATATTGATCAATATGGCCTTTACTTTCTCATCGCGAAGGATAATTCGGAAGGCTTGTTCTACACGCTCGGCATTAGCCGTTCCTCCAACATCCAAGAAGTTAGCCGGCTCTCCTCCGGATAATTTTATAATATCCATAGTGGCCATCGCTAATCCAGCTCCGTTTACCATACATCCGACGTTTCCATCTAGATTTACATAATTTAAACCGTGATTTTTGGCCTCAACTTCGATGGGATCTTCTTCATTGAGATCACGCTGCTCAGCAAGATCCTTATGTCGATAGAGGGCATTATCATCCAGACTAACTTTGCAGTCCACTGCGATAATATCATCTGTACTATTTTTAGTACAAGGATTAATTTCAAATAGAGAAGCATCAGAGCCTTCAAAAGCACTATATAGATTAGAGATGAACTTTGTCATCTGCTTGAAAGCCTTTCCAGATAGCCCCAAGTTGAAGGCTACTTTTCTTGCTTGAAAGCCTTGTAGTCCGATGCCAGGATGAACATATTCTTTATACACGAGTTCTGGCGTTTCCTCAGCTACTTTTTCAATATCCATCCCACCTTCTGGTGAGTATACAATTACATTTTGTTTCCGCTCACGATCCATTAGCACGGAAATGTAGTATTCTTCGCAAGCATCAAAGTCTGGCGCATAAGCATCTTCCGCGATAAGTATTTTGCGCACTAACTTCCCTTCACCTTCTAAGCCACCCGGTGTTTGTGGAGTCTTAAGATGCATTCCCAGTATATTGGAAGCATGCTCTTTCAACTCAGCCTCATTTTTTGCCAGCTTAACACCGCCACCTTTTCCGCGGCCGCCTGCATGAATCTGGGCTTTAACCACAGCCGTCTGATGGCCACTTTCTTTGGTTATCTTATTATAGGCTTCCACCGCCTCGTCTATATTTTCTGCAACATATCCTTCTTGGATACTTACACCATATTTTTTAAGTAGTTGTTTTCCCTGATATTCATGTAGATTCATATATAACTTTCTTTTACTTTAGAGATGCTCAAAAATAGGAAAAGTTACATAATACGTATGCAAATAAGACTCAATTCTTATCATTAAACGGATTATGTATTTTGCTTTTCGCTACGTTTTAATTTACTATTACTTTTTTTGTGGTACTTTCTCCAGCAGTTATGAGTCTTAAAAAGTAAAGACCTGAGTGAACCGGAGCTAAAATGTCAAAGTTATTATTTCCTGGACGGTTGTTGACTTGAGCGCCTGTAATGATTTTTCCTTGTGCATCTAATAACTCCCAATCCATTTCCCCTCCATTTTTACTGAAAAAACTAACTTGAATCTGAGTTCCAGTCCGAACGGGGTTGGGATAGAGTGTCAATTTATTTTGATTGATTGGGCTTTCATTGGATGATAACTGAGTAGCCAAAAACCTATTTTTTCCCGATCCGGGAGAACAGCCGTCTGCATTATGAAAAGGGTATACCTCCCAGTCGTAATAAACATCTAATTCCAAAAAGTCGAGGTTTAGCATTGTGTCTGTTGTCCTAAACTCAAAATCAGGAGGTGTAGATATAAACTTCACCTGAGTCAACTCCACAATATATTCATCTGCTCCTTCTATGGATTCCCATCGAATAGTAGCATCATCAAATTGCAAGGGTTCTTCATCGAATCCATCAACCGGTTCAAAAGTTTCCGGATCAAAATTGATGGGATCAGGAATTTCATTTTGACTAATATGATTTAAGCGACCACGCGTGATATCAAAATTCATAGCGTCAATTTGCTCTTCAGAAAAAATCACTGGACAATTACCTCTGGAGTAGGACATGATATTTGCGCCTTCTGCTCGAAAAACTGCTGATGTGGGGTCTACGAGATCTCCCGGACTTAAGCCTCCTGCGCAGCCCCATCGGAACGAAAGATAATCAGCCTTGGTGTCACATAAGCCATCACCAGATACATTACAATTACTGCTATCGGCATATTCGACCAGGCGATTACGATTGCCCACTCGATCTGGCGCTTGTTCTCCATATTCATAAGTTATACCCTCCCAACCGGAGAAAGTATGGGGAAGAGAGAAAAAATGACCTAGTTCATGAGCCCAGGTAGCTGCAACCGGACCTAAGCAATTTTTGCTTAAAGCTACACCGTCTGTGCTCGGGCTGTAGTACCCACAGTTGCCCGCAGGATCAGCAACAATGTAACAATTTACCATTCCTGACTCATTGTATTGGCTCATCATTTGGGCCCCGGTTGGAAAGTCGTGCGTGTTATATCTGCTGCTTGCAATATAATTGATATCCGGATCTAATTCCATAATAATCCCTGCAGTTGCCATGTCTTGGTTCAATTTGCAGTAGGATCTCAGCAGATCTGCTAATGGGTAATAGCCTTCTCCATTGTCATCTCCGACAATATGTACTTTCATTTTCACAAAGAGAGGATCGTTGGAGCGCGAAGAAGCAATATGGGGTCGATTTTCATGCCACTCCTTAAAAGTTTCGGCACGAACATCTGGCGTTCCACATGGAGATTCCCACTGCTGGGCAGACAGTATTCCCGAACTTAGTAAAATGACAAAAAGCAGAAAATTAATTTTTTTAGTGTGTATCATCATCATTGTATTTACATCAAATATAAAAATTTGCAGTTGTTTCTAAGGTCTAATTATTAGTTAGCTCCAATTTAGGCTCATAATTTACCTAATATGCTTACGAATCTAAAGGCATTTCCTTACTTTTGGAATATTAAAGAAATAAAAAAAACACACCGTATTATGGGAAAAGTAACAGTTGTTGGTGCCGGGAATGTGGGCGCCACTGTAGCGAATGTATTAGCGCATAAAGATGCCGTTGAAGAAGTTGTTTTGCTAGATATTAAAGGAGATATGGCTAAAGGGAAGGCCCTGGACTCTTATCAGCAAGCTTCTATTGATTATTACAGCACGAATCTATCAGGCACTGAAGATTATAAAGATACAGCAGATTCAGATGTGGTTGTAATAACAGCAGGCATTCCCAGAAAGCCAGGAATGAGTAGAGATGATTTGATCTCTACAAATGCAGGAATAGTAAAGGATGTAACAACTAACATCTTACAGCATTCTGACAATCCCATTATTATTATAGTATCCAATCCATTGGATGTAATGACATACGCCGCACATACAGCTTCCGGTTTAGATAGCTCGAGAGTATTCGGTATGGCGGGAATTCTAGATACAGCGAGATACAGAGCTTTTTTAGCCATGGAGCTGGATACATCACCAAAAGATATCCAGGCCGTATTAATGGGTGGTCATGGAGACACCATGGTTCCTTTGCCAAGATATACAACTGTGGCGGGCATTCCCGTTACTGAATTAGTAAAAGAAGATCGGTTGAATGAGATCATAGAGCGAACGAAAATGGGAGGTGGAGAACTCGTTAAGCTTATGGGCACTTCTGCATGGTATGCACCAGGAGCAGCTGCAGCTCAGATGGTTACAACCATTCTTCGTAATGAAAAGCGTATATTTCCTTGTTGCGTGAAGCTTAATGGAGAGTACGGTATGGATGACGTATATCTAGGCGCCCCTGTAAAACTTTCTCGAAATGGAATTGAGAATATTCTGGAGTTAGACCTGAATGAGGATGAAAGAAAACTTTTATCTGCCTCAGCAGATCATGTACGAGATGTAATGAAGGTTTATGATGATATGCAATAGACTTTTATAAAATTGAGTTTACGAGAAAAACAGTGATTCGGAATGGTTCTGAATCACTGTTTTTTTTTTGCTTAGGGAAAACACTCAGACCTGGAATCTGTGGATAAATCAAAGGTTGTGAGGAATAGATCGCGGGTCTGGACCCGTACCAATCAGTTGAGGGCATGGCGGGATGACGGTATTTTGTGTGTGATTAGTGCTCTTGAAGAAGGAGACGTTGCATTGCAGCGTCTTTACACCGACCCGGAATCCCCGATTCGATAAATGGTATACGAGCAGGGGATACCGCGTCGAGTCGTACCGCCTTTGCTCCTTTGGAGCTTCGTTGGTCAATGGCACGCCTTCGCTTCTTTGGAGCTTTGTCGGTCAACGGATGAGGTGGTATTTATCGTTTGTTTTCATATTAAAGCCCCGAAGGAGCGCAGTATAAAAGCCCGGGCCGGCAGGCCTGGGTTGAGAGGAATTAAGCCTTAAGCCCTGAAAGGGCGTAGGAACAAAGCATAGGCTGAAGACCTGTGTTCAAATGAACGACTATTAAAATTCCTGAAGAGGTGTAAGAGATCATTATTGCACTTACCTATTAACAAATCCAGTCTAAAATTGGCTCAATCCCTTGCGGAAGCGCTGCGTAGTGGGTGGGCTCGGCACGAGCCCAGTCTCTTTCTTGCAGCAAGGTAAAAAGAGACCGAGCGAAGCCGCTGGAGACTGAGTATGGCTCCAGCGGGGCTTCTGAGCGAGCCCCGAAGCATAGCGACGCGGCGACCCGCCGCGACCGCCCAAAAAAGCCAAAATCGGATGACTACACTTATCTTTTATAATCTGTTATTGATTAATTGAATCATACTACTGGTGGCCATAACGAGTAAACATCCCAAAGCGTTTAACCAAAGAAAGGCAAAGTCTTCCACCAGAAAATAGACCAAAATCACAATGATCTGACTGATGACCGTCCCCCAAAATACAGCTGTACCTTTAATGAATTTCATGAAAAAGGCAACTACAAATACGCCCAAGACACTGCCGTAAAAGATAGATCCAATGATATTCACAGCTTCGATTAAGTTTTCAAAAAGAGAGGCGTAGGTGGCAAAAAGCAAGGCGACTCCGCCCCAGAATACCGTGAATATTTTTGAGGCTGCCAAATAGTGCATATCGGAACCATCGGCTTTCCAATACTGTTTGTAAAGATCGATTACGGTCGTGGTAGACAGCGCGTTTAACTCTGAAGCGGTGGATGACATGGCTGCGGAAAAAATGACAGCAAGTAAGAGCCCAATCAAGCCGATGGGCAAGTAATTGAGCACAAAAGTGATAAATACATAATCGCTGTCCTTTGTTTCAGCCTCTGAATTGGTTTCAATAATCAGATCATCTGCTTCCCTGCGTATATTTTGTTCCTCTTTATATAAATCCATAAGCTCAAGTCGAGTTGCTTCTTGCTCGGCGGGGCTACTTTGTTCTCTATTTTCAATGAGATACAGCAACTTTTCTCGCTTTTCTTCAAATACGGTAGTGTATTTTTGATTGATTTGTTCAAAACGATCTCCATCAACTTGTTCGGACTGTACAACATCTACATTGGCAGGGTTAAAGTGTAAGGGGGGGCGTTCAAATTGGAAAAAGATGAAAACCATGACTCCAACAAACAAAATGAAGAATTGCATGGGAATTTTGAAAAGGCCATTGAACATCAAGCCTAGCCTACTTTGATTAAGTGATCGGCCGCCTAAATATCGCTGCACCTGCGATTGATCAGTTCCGAAGTAGGAGAGAAAGAGAAAAGTACCGCCCAGCATGCCAGACCAGATGGTATATCGGTTGGTCAGATTAAACTCCCAATTGATCACTTCCATATGATCCATTTGGCCTGCCGCCCAGACGGCATCTCCAAAGCTGACTTCCTCAGGGAATAAATATATGATACTCGTAAATGCGACAATCATGCCTACCATGATGACGATCATTTGCTGTTTTTGGGTTTGGCTTACAGCCTTTGTGCCTCCAGCTACTGTGTATATAATAACTAAAACCCCAATAAGTAAATTGGTAAAATTAAGGTTCCAGCCTAAAATACTGGACAGTATAATGGCAGGTGCATAAATCGTGATCCCGGCGGCAAGCCCACGCTGAATCAGAAATATGGAAGCTGTAAGGGTTCGGGTGGGGGCATTAAAACGCTTTTCTAAAAACTCGTAAGCAGTATAAACGCGTAGTCTATAGTAAAGAGGAAGTACGAAAGCGGCAAGGATCACCATGGCTAGGGGCAGGCCAAAATAAAATTGGACAAAGCCCATTCCGTCGTCATAAGCTTTTCCTGGAGTGGAAAGAAAGGTGATGGCACTGGCTTGCGTCGCCATGATAGATAGACCAATAAGCCACCACGGCATGTCATCTCCTCTCAGGTAGCCCTTGCTGGAGTCTACATTTCGGGTTTTCCACACGCCATAAAAGACGATGAACAAGAGTGTGCCCAGCAGTACCGCCCAGTCTAAATTACTCATGTTACATTATAATGCGTGGTAATCCAATAAAAGAGTACAATAAGAATGCACTCTACAAGTAGCAGTCCAATGTACATGCGAGGCCAGCTCCCTAAAAAAGGTGGCGGATTAGTCGGCTTTTTGTCCTGTTCCATCTCCTTGTTTTAAAGCTAAAATATTTGCAAAAAGTCGATAAGCACCCGGTACACCCGCTGGCAGCTGCCGAAACCAGGATAAGCCCGTGTAAACGAATATTCCTTTGCCGTACTCAGCAACCGTAAGTGATCCGCGCAAAGGCTTTTCACCGGTATCGTTCATTTCTAATATATCAACATAACTACTGTCTCGCTCACCGGCAAAGTACAATCCTCGCTCTTGAACCCATCCTTTAAAGTCATTACTGTCAATTTGATTCGGATGGTTGAGCACGGGATGGGAGGGTTGCAGAGGTCGTACCGGCGCATTTTCATCTGTGACACGCCCTCGACTAATATCAAGTGGGAGAGGAGCAACTTTATCTGTCTTTATGCGGTAGCTCGTATTGTATTGTGTTATAAGCGTTCCTCCATTTGCAACGTAATCAAATAAAACCTCTTGTTTGCGAACCAGCCAATCTATTGTATTATATGCACGAATACCTATCACCACGGCATCGTATGCAGATAATATTTCTTGCTGAATATCCTCTTCTGAAAGCAACTGGACATTATAGCCTACCTGTTCCAGAGCAGTAGGAACAGCATCGCCAGCACCCATAATATACGCGATGTCCCGTTCGCCCCGCTTCATATCTAAAGAAACAACCCGACCGGTGGAAGGAAGCATCACATACTGTAAAGGAATGTGTTCGTAATCGATTTTCGTAAGCGATAAACTCATTTCGAGACTGTCTTTTTCAAAAATAAACTCAAATTCTCCGTCTTGTGTCATTTGATTCGAATCAGGTCGAATATTGAAGTTGATGTTTTTTGTGTCGTATTTATTCGCCAGGTCAATAGCTACCTCCCTGGGATCAACGATCCATCCCGCAGGGACAGATAATCGGACATTGCCTACTAAGTTATCCTGCATTGACTCTAGCTTACAGCTAATCGTTTTTTCATCATTTGACTGAAATACTACTGTTTCTTGTTGCGGGTTGAGAAATACCGCAGGTGTTATGGCAAAGGGATCATATAATTCACCAATTGCTGGATCTACACGTTTGTACTGCAACGGCTCTACGAATCGAATGATTTGCTTCCCAAAACGCACATCGATGGCAACCGGTAAGGCAGGATCGTTTCTTGCTTGTCCAATTTTAGTCTGGTCTGGAACGCTATACATACCATCTGACCAGGGTTTTTGTAACCAGTATGGTGTTGAGTAGGACATATCCTGTGGCAGGCCTAGTTTGTAATAGAACTGATATTGCTGATTATATTTTTTGTAGAGACCTAGTTTCTGATTCACGCTAGTGTCAAACCCAATATTCTCTACTTCGATACGGGCTACTGACACCTCTATGGGCATGGGGCGGCGCGTGATAGCCTCAATTTCAATGTCAACTGAATCACCGGGCGTTGCTGTGGGTTCATCTGTTACAGCCTCTAAATACAAGCCTGCACAGGCTTTAATCAATTGTTCAATTTCCTTAAGTTTGACCGATCTCCAGTGCGGATCATCTAGTCGGGCAATTTCAGTTCGTATTTGTAACAATAAGGGAAGAATATCTTCGGGGCGTTGCGGATCATAAGTTTGCTCTGCAATCTGGATCAAATTAGATATCCCGGTTCCGCCATATAAACGCTCCCAGCTAATGTCGATCGGATCAAAAATATCCTTGTTCTCTTTTCCCCATTCGCCATTGATCAACTCCAGATAATCAGATTGCTCTCCACGTCGAAGTTCTGATCCAAAGCCCTGACACCTATGCTTAGATCGCGCGGCATAAGCGATTTCATTATTGGATCTTCCCAAGAGGGGAAAATATACCCCAACATCAACGCTTGTCAGCATCGTTTTATCAGCTTCATTAAAAGCTTCTCGAGAACCATAAAACCACCAGCTAGTATTAAAATAAAGCCTTTGGGGCGTCCAAACCTTAACATATTCTAATTGCTCTGGATAAGCTGCTGGGTCACCTGCCATTTCAAAAGCGCGTGTAGAAAGCATGGCAGAACTGGTGTGGTGTCCATGCGTCGTTCCCGGTGTTCGGTGATCAAAGCGATTGATAATAATGTCTGGACGGAATTTGCGAATAACCCATACCATATCTGCCAATACCTTTTCCTCATCCCAGATCTCAAGGGTTTCATTCGGCGATTTAGAATAGCCAAAATCATTAGCTCGGGTAAAAAATTGTTCACCTCCATCCAATGCTCTGGCCGCTAGCAATTCTTCCGTTCGAATGACACCCAAAGGAGCTCGCAACTCTGGTCCAATGAGGTTTTGACCTCCATCTCCTCGAGTCAATGAAAGATAACCCGTGCGTACTTTTCGTTCATTGGATAAATATGAGATCAATCGGGTATTCTCATCGTCGGGATGAGCGGCAATATATAGGGCAGAACCTACAACTTTGAGTTTCTCAATTTGATGCATAATCTCACCCGCATCCCATTGTTGGTCGGCTTGGCCATGCAAGGAATTCAATAGAGATTGAAAAACAAAAATGAGAGATAGAAAAACGAAAAACAATTTGCTTTGCATAAACTGTTTTATTATTGAAAAATATGATCCAGTGAGTAGCATCTAATCAATGACTCCAAGTTCTTTTCCGACGGATGTAAAGGCTTCAATAGCTCGGTTCAGGTGTTCGCGCTCGTGGCCGGCAGAAATTTGAACTCGAATTCGAGCTTTTTCTTTCGGTACGACCGGGTAGAAAAACCCGATAACGTAAATTCCCTTCTCTAGCAATTTTTCTGAGAACGTTTGGCTCAAGGGTGCGTCGTAAAGCATAATAGGTACGATAGGGTGCGTACCCGGAATTATATCAAATCCGGCACTAGTCATTTTTTCTCGAAAATAGGCCGTGTTTTCAGTTATTTTATCTCGAAGAGCCGTAGATGCCGATAGTATTTCCAAAACGGAAATACTCGCCCCCACAATAGCTGGAGCCAAAGTATTGGAAAATAGGTATGGACGCGATCTCTGACGCAGCAGTTCTACTATTTCTTTCCGAGCTGCAGTAAAACCACCTGAAGCTCCACCGAGGGCTTTCCCGTATGTTCCGGTAATGATATCTACTTTATCGATTACATCACAATACTCGTGAGTGCCCCGGCCAGTTTTGCCAATAAAACCCGTCGCATGGCAATCATCTACCATGACCATGGCTTCATATTTCTCCGCTAATTCACAAATTTTATCGAGTTTGGCAATATCACCGTCCATAGAGAAAACACCATCTGTCACAATCAGCCTGCGCCGTTGGCCCTGTGCTTCTTTTAACTTGGCTTCCAGGTCATCCATGTCGGAATGCTTGTATCTGTAGCGAGCCGCCTTACAAAGCCGGATTCCATCGATGATAGATGCGTGATTCAATGCATCTGAAATGATCGCATCCTCTTTACCTAAAAGCGGTTCGAATAAACCTCCGTTAGCGTCAAAAGCAGCAGCATAAAGAATACAGTCCTCCATTCCTAAAAATTCTGCTGTCTTTCGCTCTAGTTCTTTGTGAATATCTTGCGTTCCACAAATAAATCGAACGCTCGACATTCCAAAACCATGAGTGTCAATCGCATCTTTTGCGGCTTTGAGAACATCCGGATGAGAAGAAAGACCCAAGTAATTATTTGCACAAAAGTTTAAGACTTCCGATGTTTTTTGGGTTCTAATCTCTGCCGATTGAGGCGTTGTAATAATGCGTTCCTCCTTATATAATCCAGCATCTTTAATTTCCTGAATTTCTTTCTGAAAATCCGTTCGCACTTGTTTAATCATGAACTACGATTTTTGTTTTTTTAAATTATCAAGCATATCTATGCTCATTTGGTCTAAATTATAGGCTGGCTTCCAGCCCCAGTCTGACCGAGCCTGACTATCGTCAATAGCTTGTGGCCAATTTTCTGCAATTTTTTGCCTGTGATCAGGCTTATATTTGATTTCAAAGTTAGGCATATACTTTTTGATAGAAGCATATACTTCCTCCGGTGTAAAAGAGAAACCCTGTAAGTTGTAAGATGTTCGCAAAGATATATCATTAGCGGGGGCCTCCATGAGTTCCATCGTGCCGCGAATGGCGTCCTCCATGTATATCATGGGGAGTTTAGCGTCAGATTCTAAAAAGCACTCGAAAGTTCTTCCCTCCACTGCTGCATGGTAAATATCAACAGCATAATCTGTTGTTCCCCCTCCAGGTAAGGTTTGATATCCAATAACACCGGGATACCGAATCGACCGCACATCTAACTGATATCGATCCCAATAGTAATTGGTCCACAATTCGCCGGCCACTTTGGTAATTCCGTATACTGTTTTAGGTATAAGTACATCGTCTTGAGCTGCTAATTCTCGATTAATGCCCTGTCCAAATACTGCGATAGAGCTGGGGCAAAATACTTTATCGACGCCATTTTTACGACTCACTTCCAATACGTTGAGCAAGCCCTTAATGTTGACCTCGTTGGTGAAAAGGGGATTTTCTTCGCCCTTTGCAGACAAAATAGCCGCCAGGTGGTATATCTGTGTTACCTTTTCTTTTGAAACGATAGTCTCCAATGCCTTCTCATCCATAACATCAACCGAATAAAAAGAGTAAGGGGTGTCAAATGACCTGATGTCTGTTACGATGATTTGATCCGTATCGTAGCGTTCAGAAAGGGCATCCGTCATAACCTGACCTAGCTGCCCACCTGCTCCGGTCAATAGAATTTTATCTTTTTTGATCATAGTTGTGTTTTAAGACTTCTAATGAGGAAACAAAGGAACTCGTGTTCTCTTTAAATTCAGCATGACAAACTAAAGTTTCTTTACCATTGGTTAGCAATAAGAAAGGCGCCTGAATAACTGTATTATAATTGCCAACTTGCTGGAGGACTTTTTCATCTACCGCCACAGACCAACTTTTGCACTCAGCAACTAAAAAAGGGGCGCCGACACCATCGTATACGATTAAGTCCAACCGCTTCCGCATGGAATGCACACGGATCTCATACTCTGTTCTCATACGAGCCGGACTAATAGAGAATAAATCTTGTAAATACAAAATGAGCGCCTGTCGAACGACCTCCTCAGGATCTGCAATTAGCCATTGACGGCGAGTGGGATCCCATACCTTTCCATCAGACTGCCGAATATGACCGGCATAATCAAGTAGGGGAAGCAGTAAGTATGGCGTTTTACTCAATGCGTTCACCATCTTTATATTCGTATTCGAGTACAACTTCTCCCTTATCATTAAAGTATTGGTGAAGGCCACTTTTTACACCATCGGAATATTGGATTTTTTGTTGAACAGTTCCCAGATTGTCTTTGTCTGAAAAATAAATTAATCGAGCCCCATCCAGATTACCAGCTTTAAAGGTTGCTGTTGCCAATGGGTAGCCAAATTTATATTCTTGATAGATCCCATCTTGCAGACCATCTTTATACTCGGCAAATAATGTCATATTTCCATTTAATGAAAACTCTTTGACAAAGCCGTGCAGTTTTCCCAGATTGTAAGGCTCGATTCGTTGAATCTTTCGCCTATCAGGATAGTAATAAATCCACACGCCATCTTGCTGGCCTTTACGAATGTACCCTTCTACTTTTAAATATTCCCCTTTCGTAAGACTTACATACTGTAAATCTTCAGAAATAACTTCAGACTCATAACTAGCAGGAAGCTTGTAAGAAGTGCCAGAATCAGACCCTGATACTGTCGATTTTTCGCCATTGCAAGACAAAAGAAAAATACTGAGAAGCCCCAGCCCCAAAAAGCCTAAATAATTTCTCATATTTTTGACACGAAAATAAGAAAATCATGGCGGATAAAACAAATAAAGACATAGCCCGGCAATTTAAGCTTTTGGGAGACCTGATGGAACTGCATGGAGAGAACAAATTTAAAATTCGCTCCTATCAGTCGGCTTACCAAAAACTGAGAAAAATGGATACGCCCATTTCAGATTGGAATGTCCAGCAACTCATGGAATTGGATGGCGTGGGAAAAGCGATTGCGGAAAAAATATACAATTACACCCACGAAGATCAGTTTCCGCAGCTGGATAAATATAAATCGCAGACCCCCGAGGGCGTTGTAGAAATGCTACAGATTCGAGGATTAGGTCCCAAAAAGATCCGACAGTTATGGAAAGAACTCGAAGTAGAAAGCCCAGGCGAACTTTTGCAGGCTTGTCGCGAGAATCGGCTCGTGCATCTCAAAGGAATGGGGGAGAAGACGCAGACCAAAATCGAAAAGCAATTGGCTTTCTTCTTGCAAGCCCAGGAATGGATACGCATAGATCAGGCGCGCACACTGTATTTGAAGCTAACCGAAAAATGGCCTGCGGATTGTCGCGTTGAGCCTACCGGAGATCTTCGTCGGTGGATGCCAACCATGAAAGCAGTCGAGCTGATTTCCGAACCCCATGAAGCCGTAACAGAAAAGGCCTATTGGGAAGAGTTTTCAGAGATAACAGATATCGATTATTCTGAGGACAGTTTGACATTCAAATTTGAATCCATACCCGTTCGAGTCATATGGGCCGATGCGAAAAACTGGGAAACGATTTGGTTGAAAACCACCGGAGGAAGTGGGGTAGATGTTGATATCGATAAGCCCATTGAGTCCGAAACCGCATATTTTGAGTCTCAGGACTTACCCTTTATTCCTGCCGACTTGCGGGATCATGCGGATGTGAAGGCCTGGACAAACGAACACAAAATCGATGAGCTTATTGAGCTGGACGATATTTGCGGAATGGTGCACCTTCATACCGACTGGAGTGATGGTGGAGGCACACTTACGCAAATGGTTGAAGCTGCGCGTGACAAAGGCTATGAATACATAACGATTACGGACCATTCTGCCGCCGCCTTCTACGCCAATGGATTAAATGCCGATCGATTGCGAAAGCAGCGTCAGGCCATAGATGACTTAGATGTCGAAGGCATACGCATTTTTGCCGGATGCGAAGTAGATATCATGCCCTCAGGCGATATGGATTTGGATGCGGATATAATTTCCGAGTTGGATATCGTCATAGCCTCCGTTCACAGTCAGCTCCAAATGAATAAGGATAAGGCCATGGAGCGCCTCTTACAGGCGATTGCTCATCCCCATGTTCATATGTTAGGGCATCCTACGGGGCGGCTCATCCTTGCTCGCCCCGGCTATCCCATTGACCATAAATCCATCATTGATGCCTGCGCAGACCATCAGGTCAGTATTGAAATCAACGCCAATCCCTTACGCCTGGATCTCGACTGGACCTGGGTTCCTTACGCCATGGAAAAAGGCGTCTACATTTCCATTAATCCCGATGCCCACTCTATTTCCAACATGGATTTGATGCCCTATGGTGTAGCTATGGGCCGTAAAGGCGGACTCACGAAGTCTATGTGTCTGAATGCCCAATCCGCAGATGAGTTTTACCGTCTGTTGCATCGAAAAGACAAGGAATAAGCGGCTCAATATTATTATCTTTTGGGCGTGCCCCTCGTCCTCCAGAGCGCAAGGCGCTCCTCGGGACTCAGGTCGGGCTATGCAGGGGTACCGTCCTCACTCTGTTCGGACCAGCGGCTTGCGCCGCTGCCCTTACTATCCCTCACGCGAATGCTTGGGAGTGGCGCAGCTTCCGCTGCCCCAAAAGCCATAAAAGGGGGTAGTAACAACAACCAACAGCACCCTCTCAAACCCACCGTCCCTAATCCGTGTAATCTTAAAAATCCGTGTAATTGGTGATGCAAACACCGAAAAGAACAAAAAATCGCAAAAAAGAAAAACACCACGTCATCCCTCGCCCTACGAAGCTCCAAAGGAGCGTAGTAGGGCCCCGACCCGGGATCCCCTGCTCGCATACCGTTCACCGACTAAGGGATTCCGGGTCGTAGCCCGGAATGAGGATTGTATTGTTGGTTTGCGTCCTTTTAGCGTCAAAGGTCCCGACGCGGGATCCCCTGCTCGCATACCGTTCATTTACTAGGGGATTCCGCATCAAGTGCCCTAAGTCCCCAATAAATGGGGAAAGGGCAGGCGCAATGACAATTCTTTTGATAACATGTGGTGTCCGTAAGGGAGGGATCCTCTTTAGGGGCCGGGGGCGCGGGATGGCCCTGAAAAA
>Ga0209943_1000026_pt1 | contig 84966 bp, 70 predicted proteins | sample SalPonR1_B_D2_MG_FD_185698 | JGI IMG/M metagenome (GOLD analysis project Ga0209943, IMG submission 185698) | Salt pond soil microbial communities from South San Francisco under conditions of wetland restoration - Salt Pond MetaG R1_B_D2_MG... ... | reverse complement strand
TCGCTGACCATGAACAAGAACATCAGCGGCGTTTGCAAAAGCGGGTTGCCAATCAAGCGAAATCATTAGGATTCAAGCTTGTTCCCGCATAACTAATATGTGATGTTACTTAGAAGTCCAATATCTGTGTTGCGCTTCCGTCCCTCGGAATTTCACGTACAGTTAAATACGCTGCATTCCTCGGGATTTTGCGCGCCTTGATCTTGAACTTTTTATTTTGCCATCCTAAAATCGACTTTTTACGAGATTGTCAGCATTTCAATTTTTTGAAAATTTAATTTTTATTTTATTTTCAGGATATTGAATCATTTTTTGATCAAAAAATTTGAAACCCTCCGGGATTTTCAATTTAGGTTTTATATAGGGCATGCGTAAAAAACGAATTTTTTTAAGCTTTTTTAGAGTGAACCGGTTGGTCAGTCCTTGAACACCAGCTTGCCGCCGATGAACCCGGCAATAAAGGCGGCGCCCAGCATGATTAGATGAATGAACAGGTATACGGGCCTTAGCATAGACGAAGCACTGGCTATATCCGGATCCAATAGATGCCACAAAACGATAATAAGGCTCGCTGCGGAGACAATCAACGCTGACGCGATTTTCGCGATAAATATGGAGCTAGGGTTGGCCCTGTATTTCCGTTGCCATTCATTATATCCGGAGTAGAGAACAAGCGGCATTGTCAGGAGCACAAAGACCATTGAATAAAATGCGGTGGTGGCGAGGCTGGGAAACTGAAAAATAACGGCAAGAAATACAAAAAGAACGGCCATAGGAATAACGCCATTCGGGATATGGACCGAAACCGGGTGTACATGGTGTTTGATCATTTGTATTCGGATAAACTCCATCGCATCCGGCTTCGTCGTTGAAGCCGCACCCTCCGCTGCAGCGCCTGTCGGCTTTTGCTCGTCGGCTTTAGCGGCGTTGCCGGTTTCGGGGGAGGTTTCTTCTTTAATTTCAACAAACTTATCCTTATCCGCACCGCAGACCGGGCATTTCTCCGGAGGGGCCTCACCGGTGTGGATGTATCCGCAAACCGTGCATTGCCATTTTTTCATGCCGTCCTCCTGTTTTGGTTTACCCGCCGGTTCGACATAATAGGTATGGATTGGCCGACATGCAAGCAGAAATCCGGCGGGCTTTCTTTTTTTCGGCCAAGATAAAGTATAACTGATTGATAATATAATTTATTCGAATATTTGACGTTCGTTGAGAATGTATCTATAATCAATCTGGAAAACTTTTTAGGCCGTTTGAACCGGGGGAGCCGCCAAAAATGACGCTCCGGTGGTTATCCGGCTGATACCCGAAAAAAGGTCAACGAAAGTGCGGATATATGCTGTCGCCGATGTTCATGGGCGCCCGGCGCGCATCGAACGGATACGCCGCCATATCATCCATTACGCTCCGGATGTATTGGTGATTGCCGGCGATATCACAAGCTATCGGTATCCGAGGCAAGTCCTGAGCCAATTCGACCGATTGCCCATACCTGTCCTAGTTGTTCGGGGCAACACGGATTTAAGACGCATGGAGGATCTCTTTGGGGGATTCAATAATATTTTTTCCCTTCATTTAAACTGCATTAAAATACAGGGCGTGAATTTCGTCGGGGCCAGCGGCACGGTGCCGGTACCGTTCCGGTCGCGCGTGGCGTTGCGCGAAAAGCGTTTGATTTCTCAGTTAAAATTTCTTTTTGATAGGGAATCGGTATTTATCGCCCATCCACCCCCCTATGGCACGCTTGACCGTGTGATGGGATTATTCCATGCCGGTTCCCATGCCGTCAAAGACCTGATTGACGAAACCCAACCGCGATTGATGCTGTGCGGGCATATTCACGAGGACTTCGGCCATAAACGGATCGGGAATACCCATGTGGTTAACTGCAACATGGCGCATAATCGGCACGGGGCGCTCATCTGCATTGAAGGCTCGGGGCCTCCCGAAATTAACTTGCTGGCAGGCAGTTGAGCGGGCTCAGCTGACAAACGGACGCCTCAAAACCGTATCTTTTTTCCAGCGCGCGTCGTTTTTCTCGGGGTAGGCGATATTGAAATGAAGCCCCCGGCTTTCTTTGCGGTGTTTGGCGCACCGGATGATCAATTCCGCAACCAGGGCGATGTTGCGAAGTTCGATCATGTCCGGCGTTACCCTAAATTTCCAATAATACTCCTCGATTTCCGATTGTACGATCTCAACGCGACGCTGGGCCCTTGCCAGACGCTTGTCCGAACGGACAATGCCCACGTAATTCCACATGAAACGGCGAATTTCGTCCCATGTATGGGAGACCATAATGGCCTCATCGCTGTCCATGGTACCCAGGTCATCCCACGGCGGAAGCTCGGGTAGTGCCTCGAATTCAATCGTATCAAGCTCTTCGATTGTTTTTTGGGCCGCCTGTTTGGCATATATCATGGCCTCTAGAAGGGAGTTGCTGGCCAGTCGATTGGCCCCGTGCAAACCGGTGCAGGCGGTCTCGCCAATGGCAAAAAGGCGCTGGATATTGCTCCGGCCGTATATATCGGTGACAACACCCCCGCACATGTAGTGGGCTGCAGGTACGACCGGGATCGGATCCCTGGCCATATCGATGCCGAACTCTTTACATTTTTTATAAAGATTGGGAAATCGGTCTTTGATGAAATCCGCCGGTTTATGGGATATATCCAGATAGACCGAGTCGTCCCCGCGTTTTTTAAGCTCGGAATCGATGGCCCGGGCCACGACGTCCCGACACGCCAGTTCTTCTAGCGGGCTGTATTTTTCCATAAACCGTTCCCCGGCGGCATTGAGCAGAATGCCGCCCTCGCCGCGCACCGCCTCGGAGATCAGAAAGTTCTTCGCCGCCGGATGAAACAGGCAGGTCGGGTGAAACTGGACAAACTCCAGGTTAGCGACGATGGCCCCGGCCCGGTAGGCCATGGCGATGCCGTCGCCGGAGGCGACATCCGGATTGCTGGTATAGGCGTAGACTTTCCCGGCGCCGCCGGTAGCCAGTATGATGTTTTTTGCGCCGAAAGTATGAATCTCCGAAGAAAGCCGGTCCAGTACATAGGCGCCGTGGCAGTAGTCTTCGTGGGTCGTGATGATCATCCCCCGCTTCAAGCGGGTGGATCGGGTGATCAGGTCGATGGCGATATGGCTCTCAAAAATCCGTATATTTTTGTGCTGATTGACCTTTTGAATGAGCGCCTTTTCAACGGCCAAACCCGTCAGGTCCTCCGCATGCACGATTCGATTCTTCGAATGCCCGCCTTCCCGGCTCAAATCCAGATGCAGGCCGCTCGCCTGGGTATCGTCCGTGTTGAAATTGACCCCGATCTCGATTAATTCATGAATCATTTCCGGGGCCTGTTTGACCACCCGCTTGACCACGTCTTCGTGGCAGAGGCCATCGCCCGATTCCAGCGTATCCGCAATATGCATATCAAAGGAATCACTCTGGTCGAATACGGAGGCAATGCCTCCCTGGGCATATGCCGTATTGCTTTCCCTGAGACTGCGTTTGGTAATAATATCGACCCGGCCGTAATCGGCCACCTTAAGGGCAAAAAGGAGTCCGGCAACGCCGCTGCCGATGACAAGAAAATCGGTTTCGTATTCCATAATAACAGGCTTCTATAATAAGGATGATCGTTTGCGTCTGCCGCTCGCCCCGATAATGATGCCGAGTATCAGCACGCCGGCGCCGGCCAGGAACCATTTAAGCGCTTTGGAGAGCAAGGCATCGGAGACCCTGTTTTCAAGGGAGGCAATTTTTTGGCGCTTTTTTTTGAGCCTTGAGGCAAGCTTTTCATTCTCCGATTTGAGTTTTAAAACGTCCGCCGACGCTGCCTTCAGTTCCTCATAGTTCGCCCGGGTGGTGGCCAGAGCGTCGCGGGCCCCGGCAAGTTTTTTCGAAAGGACCCGGTTGTCTTTCTGCAGGGTGCTGTTGGCGGCTTTGAGTTTGTCCACTTGTTTTTCCAGAGGCGCGCACTTCTTCTTCAGGGCCTCATATTTTTTGCTGTCGGGCATTTCATCGGTCAGATAGCGGCTTACGACCCAACCCTTACGGCTATCCGAAAGGCGGACCCGCGTCCAGCCGTTTTTGGTGTCAACCGTCGCCAACCGGGTGCCGGATGGCACCGTTTGAATGATTTTGTAGTCGACGCCGGGGCCCAAACGAACCGTGATTTTATGCAGATCGTCAACGTATGCGGTCCCGGCTGACGCCGGGGGCAGATATAGGATCAGGCTCAAAAGGATGCCTATGCCCATTTTCATTGCTTTTAACCCCATAATCGTGGACCCAAAAAGGGTATAACCCTTCTAATTTTTTAAATTTTTAGCTAAAGTGGGAAATATATATGAAATCTGTTGCGGATTCAAGCAAAAATCAGCCTATTCTTTCGATAGTGCTTTGAGTCGTTCGCTCAATCCGGACAAACGCATTTCCGGTTTGTTATTGGCAAGGGCGATTGGCAGGGCTTTTGGGTTGCCGATTAGGATCACCAGGGATTTGGCCCGGGTAATGGCCGTGTAGAGGAGATTGCGTTGAAGCATCACATAGTGGCGGGTGATTAAGGGAAGGATGACCACCGGGTACTCCGAGCCCTGGGACTTATGTACGGAAATGGCGTAGCCAAGCGTCAAATCCTCGGTTTCCTCCATGGCATAGGCCACCGGCCGGCCATAAAAATCGACTGTCAGGCCGGCTCCCGCTGGGTCAATCTTTAAAATTTTTCCGATATCGCCGTTATAGACCTCCTTTTGATAGTTATTTCTTAGGTTCATGACCTTATCGCCCGTTTTAAAGGCCTGATTAACGCCCGCGATTTTGTTTTCCCCGGGGTTTAAGGCGGCTTGAAGCTTTTGATTCAGGTTGATGGTGCCGGCCACACCTTTGTGCATAGGCGATAACACCTGGATGGATTTCAAGGGATCCAGCTCAAGCGTCTCCGGCAGCACCTCTGCACACAGGTGGCAGATTTTATCTACGATGGCATCCAAATCGGCCTCTTCCCAGAAACAAAATTCCGCGTCAATGGGTTTTATCCCATCAAACGCGGCGAGTTCGGGCGGTTGGCCGTCGCGTACGCGATGGGCGTTCATGGTAATCAAGCTTTCAGCGGCCTGCCGGAAAATGGTGGTCAAATGACAGACCGGAATAATTTCGGAATCGATCAAATCGGCCAAAATATTGCCGGGGCCAACGGGCGGGAGTTGAAAGGCATCCCCTACGATGACCAGCCGGCTGGAAAGGGATACGGCGTTCATGAGATGATGCATGAGCGGCGCATCTACCATGGAGGCCTCGTCAATGATGATAAGATCGGCGTCAATCGGGTTGTCCTGATCTCTGCCGAAAAAATGGTCGTCGAAGTTATATCCCAAAAGCTTGTGAATGGTGTGCGCAGGCTTGCCGGCCACCTCCGAGAGCCGTCGGGCCGCCCGGCCGGTGGGGGCGGCAAGACAAATTCGGCTGCCGTTTTGTCTGAAAACCGCTGCGATTGACCTGATCAGGGTGGTTTTTCCCGTCCCGGGCCCGCCGGTAATGATGACGACGCGGTTGGCGAGGACGACTTCCAGTGCGCCGTATTGTTCGGCTGACAGATCAACCAAAAGCGAGCTCTGAATACGTTCGGACAGATGGTCGGCATCTTCGGACAAAGAAGGCACCGGCACGGCTAACAATGCGGCCAGCCGAGCGGCAATCGCGGTTTCCGCGTCGTACAGGGCCTTGGGGTATAGGCGGCGATTGCCGGCGTGATCGGCTGTGCTATCAGCTATTATATCACCGGCATCAATGAGTCCATCGATGGCCTCCCGGATATCTTCGGGCGCTATTTCATAAAGCCGGTGAATATGATCGATCAGCTCTTCTTCGGGCCAATATACATGGCCCTCACCGGAAGCCGCCTGGAGCATATGACGGACACATGCCTGCGACCTTTCCGGTGACTGCGTTTCAACACCTGAATTGATGGCGATTCGATCCGCAATAGCGAATCCGATACCCGATATGGCCTCCGCCAGTTGGTAGGGAGACCGGCGTATTATGGCGATGGCGTCCGGGCCGTATACACTGAATATTTTTTCAGCATAGGCGCTGCTGATGCCGTTTTCCTGCAGAAACGCCATGATTTGTCGATAGGACTGCATGGATTGCCATTGATCATGGATGGCTTGTGCCTTGGCCGCCCCGATGCCGTCAACATCGGTTAATCTCTCCGGGGTGTGCTCAATCACGGTGAATGTATCCGCGCCGAAGGCCTGGACGATGTTTGCCGCCGTGGCTTCACCGATCCCCTTTATTGCGCCGGATGTCAGGTAGCTTTTGATTCCCTCTAGGGTTGCGGGCAGACGGATCTCAACGGTTTCAATCTTAAACTGTTGTCCATATCTGGGGTGCGAGGTCCATCGGCCGGTCAGCTGGACATTCTCCCCGGCTACCGGGGATGGCATGCGTCCTACCACAGTAACGGGCGTGCGGGTTTCCGCAAGTATGAGCCGCGCAACAGTGAACCGGTCTCCCTCATTATGGTAGGTGATATGGTCGATACGGCCTTTAAGCGTGGTCATAAGCGGAGGGGGCGGCCAGGCGCTGGATGATCCAGTCGGCCGCATGTCGGAGGTCAGGGGTGATATGGTCGGGCGCGTCGTCGCAGCGGCGCCGGGCTTCGGGATCAATTTTTTTATAGCCGGACTCGACCAGTATCGTGTAGCCGCAGCCGGCGTTTTTGGCGCACTCGATATCCGTTAGGCTGTCGCCGACCATGACGGCGGTGGCCAGGTCAATATTGTATTTTTGCCGGGCTCGAAAAATCAAGCCGGGTTTGGGTTTTCTGCATTCACAGTGATCCTCGGGGCGGTGGGGGCAGTAAAAGATATCTGTGATCCGCCCCCCGCTGGATTCAACAATTTTGCGCATATTGTAAAAGATTTGCTCAATTTTTGCCCGGGAAGCCAATTGCCGGCCCACAGCCGATTGGTTGGAGATGATGAATATGGGACAGCCCTCTCGCGTTAAATCGGCAATGGCGTCGACGCTGCCGGGCAGGAACTCAAATTCTTCCCAGGATTTGATGTAATCCGAAGAATCCCGGTTGATTACGCCGTCTCGATCTAAAAACACCGCATTTTTCAGCATGGGGGGCCATTCAGGCAAGAAATCCAAAGAAATTTAATACGATATGTTATTATTCGGTGTCTTGCGCCCTTGTCATGCCAAGAAAGAAAGTGACGGGCCATCCTGTTTGCTAAAGATTTCCCGCTATCCCTCGAAATGGCACTTTGGACATTTTTTTTCGGGCTATTTTCTGCAAAGATGCCGCGGCTGCGGAATAAATCGCTTTTTATGAAGCCGTCCTCATTTATTCAGGGCCGTCTTCAATACGTTGCGCATTTTTTCGACAAAGTGGAACTCGAGCGCATTTTTGACATTGTCGGGGACATCTTCCAGGTCTTTTTCATTCCATTTGGGCAGAATAACGCTCTTAATCCCGGCCCGATGGGCGGCCAGGAGTTTTTCCTTAACGCCGCCGACCGGCATGACCTGCCCTCTCAAGGTTATTTCGCCGGTCATCGCCAGATCCTTATACGTGGTGGTGTTGGTTAAAACCGAGGCCAATGCCGTCAGCATGGTTACCCCGGCGGACGGGCCGTCTTTTGGAATGGCGCCCGCGGGTATATGGATATGCAGATCGTAAGTCTGGAAATAGGTCTCATCGATCCCGAGGGATTTGGCGTTGCTTCGTAGGTAGCTTAATGCGGCGGTGGCCGACTCCTTCATGACGTCGCCCAGCTGACCGGTGAGGGTTAGGTTGCCCTTTCCTTTCATGGATGTCGCTTCGATAAACAGGATGTCACCGCCGGCCTCGGTCCAGGCAAGTCCCATGACAACCCCAGGGGTGGATACCCGCTTTTTCATTTGCTCGTTGGTGTAGCGGATCGGCCCCAGATAGTCGGGGATGTTTTTGGTATCGATTTTAACGGATTCGACCTCTTCGGATGCAATCTGGCTTGCCACACCCCTACAGACCGTAGCAATTTCGCGTTCCAGGTTCCTTAAACCCGCCTCATGGGTATATCCGGTAATGATCTGTTTAATGGCGCCCCGGGTAAAATGAATCTGTTTTGGGTTTAGACCATTGGTTTCCCTCTGCCGGGGAAGCAAATACTTGGTGGCAATTTTTATCTTATCCTCAACCGGGTATCCGGACAGCCGCAGGACCTCCATGCGGTCGCGAAGGGCCGGGGGGATGGTATCAAGGATGTTTCCCGTGGTGATAAACATAACTGAGGATAAATCGTAGGGCACATCCAGATAATGATCCTCAAAGGTATTGTTCTGTTCGGGATCCAGGACCTCCAGCAACGCTGAGGAGGGGTCGCCCCGAAAATCGCTGCCGACTTTGTCGATTTCGTCAAGCATGAATACGGGATTATTGGTTCCTGCGCGGCGCAGGCCTTGGATAATCCGACCGGGCATTGCCCCGACATAGGTCCGCCGGTGCCCCCGAATTTCTGCCTCATCCCGGACGCCGCCGAGCGATATCCGGACAAACTCCCTGCCAAGGGCGCGGGCAATGGAATGGCCCAGGGAGGTTTTGCCGGTTCCGGGGGGGCCCACAAAGCAAAGAATCGGGCCTTTAAGGTCGGGATTCAGTTTGCGAACCGCCAGGTATTCAAGTATCCGTTTTTTGGCCTTCTCCAGGCCATAATGGTCATGATCCAGTATTTTTCGGGCCTTATCAAGATCCAGCGAGTCCTCTGTCCTTTCGTTCCAAGGCAGTGCGATGATCCAGTCCAGATAGGTCAAGGCCACTGTATATTCAGCAGAGGAAGGGTGCATCCGGGACAATCGCTTCAATTCCCGGTCAGCCTCTTTGGCCGCGGCTTCGGGAAGATTCTTTTCGTTTATTTTTTCCCGGTATTCTTCAATTTCTTCGGTCGTTTCATCGGTTTCGCCGAGTTCCTCTTTGATGGCTTTTAGTTGCTGGCGCAGATAGTATTCACGCTGCTGTTTCTCCATGTCCCCTTTTACCTGGGACTGGATTTTATTGCCGATTTCCAGGATCTCCAGCTGGTAATTGACCATTTGGGTGACCGTTTTCAGCCGGGCCTTGACATCAAGGGTCTCAAGGATCTTTTGTTTTTCCTCGGTGGTCGAGTTGATGGTGGAGGTGACCATGTCAGCCAGGGTATCGGGCTCCTCGAGAGATTTGGCCATGGATACGAGCTCCTGGTTAAGCCCGGAAGAGAGCTCGACCACCCGCTCATACTGGTTGGTCAGATTGGCCATCAGGGCTTCCATCTCTTTGTCTTTGGTCCACTCAGGCTGCAATGACGAGATTTTTGCCTGGAAGTAGGGATCCTGCTGAGTATACGCCTTGATCTGGAACCGTCCCAGCCCCTGGAGGATCAACTGCGCCTTGTTGTCTTCGGCCTTGGCCATCTTGAGGATAACGGCGCTGGTCCCATATTGATAAAGATCTTCGGGATAATATTCGGATTTGGCTTCTTTGGCGTTGGAGGCGACGGCCCCGATAATCCGGTCTTTGGACATGGCCTCATCGATGAGCTGGATCGAGGACTCTTGCATAACAATCAGGGGAAGCACCATTTTCGGGAACAGAACGACATCATATAGGGGTAGAACCGAAATTATTTCCGGTATTTTTTCCGGCGAATAGCCTTTTTCTTGGGCGTCTTGTGTCATTTATTGCCTCCAGAGATCGCTTATATCGAATTTTGTATAAGTAGTGCCCGGCCCCAGGGGGATAATGATCGATTGCGCATGGAAGCGCGCATCATAAGCAAAAAGCCGACTATGCAATCAAGCGGATCATTCATCACTGATGGGAACGCTATGTCTTGATTCCGTTTTTAATTTATTCACGCGTATATTGAGCAGGCCCTTCTTGTAAGCGGCGTTAACGGAATCCGTATCAATCGCGGAGGGCAGATACAGAACCCGTTCAAAATCGCCGTACTGAATTTCGGCAAGGCGGTATTTGCCGCTTTCCGCCGGGGGGACGCCTATCCTTCGCCCCGCAATGCGGATGGCCCTGGAGTTAATCTCGAGATCCAGGTTTTCTTTGTTAACCCCTGCCAGTTCGGCAATTATAATGAGTTCTGTCGGTGTCTCAAAGATATCAAGCGGCGGGTACCAGGTACTTTTTGAAAACGAGTACATGGGGTTCACGGAATGAAACATATCGCTGACGGTTTTCTGAAACTTTGCCTCCAGGCGATCAAAATCGTCAGTTAATCGGATTTTGATGTAATCCATGGATGACTCCTGTTTTCGTACGGGTTTAAATCAATAATACAACCAATAGATTATAAAAAATAACATTGAAACGGTAAGTTGTAAAGCACCAAACGATTTTTGACGGGGTCGTCAGAAGTGGATCCGAAGGGCCAGTCTAAAAAGGGTCTACGGGGGATCGCCCCCATAGACCCTTATATTTTTTGGTAGGCGGTACTGGATTTGAACCAGTGACTTCTGTCGTGTGAATCTATCTGATATTATTAATAATATTTATCAATATACAATAAAATGCAATAATAACAAAGGCTTTTGTTCTTTATCTTTGACCGTGATATTTTATTTTTGAGGGTGTTATTTTTTGTTTTGTCACAATTTTATCACAATTTTAAACGCAATTTTTCAGGGATAGAATCCGGCTGATCCCCGGTTTTGAATAGCCCAATTTTCCGGCTTGCCTTCCCTGGAATCCCCGTCGAAGTCACAATTATTTTGGTTTTGATAAATTTGACAATCTCGTAAAAAGTCGATTTTGAGATGGCAAAGAAAAAAGTTCAAGATCAAGGCGCGCAAATTCCGAGGAATGCAGCACAACGCAGATATTGGACTTCTAAGTAACTTGAAAATATATATTAATATTCCAGAAGTTTAGCTCTCTGTCATTCCGAGGAACGAAAGTGACGAGGAATCTTGTTTGTTAAAGATTTCTCGCTACCGCTCGAAATGACAAAATTGGATGAATCGTCTCAGTGCCTCAATGCCTCAGTGCCTTTACCTCGTAACAGAAGTTACTTTTAAGCTCGGTCCCGGGCCTCGGCCCGGGGGAACACTTCTAAGGAACTCGACAATATTTAGTATTATTTTAGATGCTTTCGCTGCTGTCATTCCGAGGAACGAAAGTGACGAGGAATCTTGTTTGTTAAAGATTTCTCGCTGCCGCTCGAAATGACAAAATTGGATGAATCGTCTCAGTGCCTCAATGCCTCAGTGCCTTTACCTCGTAACAGAAGTTACTTTTAAGCTCGGTCCCGGGCGCGGGCCGGGGGGGTACTTCCAAGGAACTGATCGTACTCAGTCTTGCTCAAGCGGGACGGTTCTCGTACTCGTAATCTTACTTGGTGCAACTTAAGGGCCGAGAACGAGTACGCGTACGCGTACGAGAACGAATCAAAAACCTAAATCGAGCGTTTCAAATTTTTGAAAATTTAATTTTTATTTTATTTTCAGTTTATTGGATCATTTTTTGATCAAAAAATTTGAAACCCTCCGGGATTTCCAATTTCACCGCATCTACTGCGTCAAATGATGTCTCGCATAGACAACTATCGCTCGACATCATTTTCCTTGTATCTGCGGTAAACTTGAAAATCGCTCAATTTAGGAAAAAGTTATTTTCTGCAAAAATTCCGCCGCGGCGGAATAGAGAGCTTTTTACTTTGCCATCAGAGTTACTAACCACACATTTATGGCATGACAAACGGTTTTTTCATAGTGAATATGTGGCCGCGGTACAGATGCCCGGAGCGTTTCAAACAAATCGCTTAGTGAATATTTAGCCTTAAAACATTAAATTTTATTTGATAAAGTAAATTTTTAGTGTTTTTGGATAAATTTTGCTATATATTACGCCAACAAATTATCAATCGGCGTTGAAGATGCATAGAAACAGATAATCACCCCGCTAAAAACCACCAATCGTATTAAGGTTGCACCAAAATTGGTTCTTCTTCTAATTATGGACCCGCCTGAACCATGGCAGGCAAAAAATTTAATAAGGAATTTAAAATGAATCAAACTGATGCGTGGTATGAATACCCTTACAACCTGGTCGATATGTTTGAAGACAGTGTGAAAAAGTTTGGTGATCGCCCGCTGGTGGGCATGAAAAATGCCGACGGTGAATATGAGTACAAAACCTATGGAGAGGTTGCCGAGCGGGTGGATAACCTTCGGGGCGGTCTGGCGCAATTGGGTGTTGACAAGGGAGATGGCGTCGGCTTGATCATCGGCAATTCGGAAGCCTGGGACGTGATCGCGTTCGCCACTTATGGCAGAGGCGCCCGGCTCGTTCCGATGTATGAAAAAGAACTGGAGAGCACCTGGCGCTATATCATCAAAGACAGCGGACTTAAGGTCCTGTTTGTCGTCAATGAGGACGTATACAATCAGGTAATCGGCTGGGTTGACGAAATAGAAACCCTTGAGAAAGTTTTTATTATCTACGGCAGCGGTGAAAACAGCATGGCCGCAGTTGAGGAAATGGGGCAAAAAAACCCTGTAGCCTCTGTAAAACCGCATTACAGTGAAATTGCCACGCTGATTTATACGTCCGGCACCACCGGCGCCCCCAAGGGCGTGCTCCTCAGCCATGGTAACTTTACCACCAATGTCCTGGCTGCCTCAAAGGCGTTTCCCCATGTCGATGAAAACGTCAGAACCCTCTCTATCCTGCCCTGGGCGCACAGTTTCGGCCAGACCGGTGAACTGTATTTCGGTATTTACGTTGGCGGATCGACCGGCATTATGGGCTCTGTGGATACCATTGTCGATGATATGGGAAAGGTCCAGCCGACCGTGCTCATTGCGGTACCCCGGGTATTTAACAAAGTTTATGCCGGTATACACAATATGATGCGGGAAACCGGCGGTATGAAGGAAAAACTTTTTAACGCCGCCAAAAAAGAGGCGGAAAAAAAGCGCGAGACCGGAAAGGCTTCGATCAAGTTCAAAATTTTGGACAAACTGGTATTTGGAAAAATCCGCGATCGATTCGGCGGCCGCCTAAAAGAAGTGATTACCGGCAGTGCGGCAATGAATCCGGAAATTGCCCAGTTTTTCATTGATATCGGCATTCCCACATATGATTGTTACGGTCTCACGGAAACCACCCCGGCCTTGACCATGAACACCCCTGCGGCCAACCGGCTTGGCAGCGTGGGCCGCGCTATTGAAAAAGTCACCGTGGTCATCGATAAAGGATTTGTCGGCAAGGACAGTGAAGACGGGGAAATCATCTGTTTTGGTCCCAATGTCATGCAGGGCTATCATAACAAGCCGGAAAAGACTGCGGAAGTCATCGTAACGGATCCAAAACTCGGCAGGGGGTTCCGCACCGGCGATCGGGGCCGGCTGGATAAAGACGGTTTCCTTCTTATTACCGGCCGTTTTAAAGAAGAATACAAACTGGAAAACGGCAAATACGTGCACCCCGCCTCAATAGAAGAGGATATCAACTTAAATTCCTATGTACTCAATGCCATGCTTTATGGCGAGGGGAAACCCTATAATGTTTGTCTGCTGGTCCCTGATTTTGAAACATTGGCATCGGTGGCTGATGAAATGGGATTCGGCGACAAAAGCCCGGAAGATTTGATCAAAGAAGAAAAAATTTATGAGTTTATCAAGACGGAAGTTACCAATCACCTGAAGAAAACATACGGGGGCTATGAAATTCCAAAAAAATTCATTCTTCTCCCCGAAGATTTCTCCCTGGAAAACGGCACGCTGACGCAAACCATGAAACTCAAACGCGGCAACGTATACGAAAAATATCAGGATCAGCTTGACGCCCTATATAATTAAAAGCTTCGCAAAAAAACCAATTTTAAAGGGCCAAGCAAAAAGGAACTGATCGTACTCAGTCCCGCTCAAGCGGGACGGTTCTCGTACTCGTGCTCGTACTTGGGGAAATTTAAAAGCCGAGTACGAGCACGAGTACGAATTAAATGTTGAAGGTCTCGTAAAAAGTCGGTTTTAGATGGCAAAGAAAAAAGTTCAAGATCAAGGCGACGCAAATCCCGAGGAATGCAGAGTACTTAGTCGTACGTGAAATTCCGAGGGATGCAGCGCAACACAGATATTGGACTTTTTACGAAGCCATCATGACTTGTTAAAAAAAACTCCGGATATCGGGCGATGAAGTGCCTGACACACTATAAAGAAAAGATAGAGGCGGAGCTTTCCGTTGCCAATCTGTTTGATCAGGCCCCGCCAGTCTATTTTTTCCTGAAGACAATAGCTGCGGCAAAGATGCAAAAGTGCTCAAAACGCGCAAAAAGCATGTGGTGACGCTCGACATCGGCCCCTTTCAGGCGATAGAGAAGATCTTGACCGATGCCAACGAAACCCGCACATATCACAGTCAGCATTTGCGCGAGCTTACGCCATGGCGTTGTACATACGGATATGATGTGCTGATCCATGTGGGCTATGCTCTGTTTGTCAATCATCGCAGTGAACAGCAGATCATAGGCGATTTGGCCCGGCGCAATATCAGCCTGTCGCAGGGTGAGATCGGCTTTTTTGGGTCGAAAATTTATTGCTTATCTCGCCATTGCCCACCAGCAGAGCCGGCATCGATTAAAAGCCCGTATGGCCGAAAACGGCGGCTATATTCTGCGCCTCGACGGCACCTGCGAAAGCGACAGCCCGCATCTTTTTACCGGCATGGACGGGATCTTCAAAATTGTATTGGAAAACGTCAAGCTACCCTCGGAAAAAGGGGAGCTGATTATCCCGTTTCTTCGAAATATTGAGCAGGCCTATGGCAAACCGATTGTTTTGGTCCATGATATAGGACAAGGGATTTTATCTGCCATTTTCATTTTTTGCGCGATATCGGCAAGGATTTGCTGGATGCGGAATACCGGCAAATCAGAAATCGTTTACAAAAACACAAAATTCGAGGTGTCCTGAGGCAGAAGGCCAAGGCGCTGGAAAAGCATCTTGAAGGCGAGCTCCAGCCAGCAAATCCATTACTCAAAGCCCTTGACCAGGGCCGAATGGAGGGTTCAATCCCCGCTCCAGCCCTTGTCGCCTATGCCATGGTTCACTGGAGCTTTGCCATATCCGTGGAGTTGGAAGGATATGGATTTCCTTTTGATTGTCCGCATTGGATATTTTACCAAAGGCTGAAGCGCTTATACGAATTTATCAACCACTTCGAAAATCACGACGCAGACAACAAGCCCCTGCGCAGCCTTTGGCGGCCTCTGACGAAAATTGTTGATGACCCGCAATTAAAAGCAGCAGCTACCCGGATGGAGGAGCGCACCCGGTTTTTTGAGAAATTGCGCCAAGCCTTATCAATTGCAATGCCCGAAGGCGGCAGAGGACTTAACGATGACGGTACAGATGCAGAGTTGAAAACCATCGAAGCTGCAATCATGCAATTTCGTGAAGAAATTGTTGCCGATGAGCAACTCAGCCGACAACCCGTGTATGAAAAAATGATTAAGCAGATTGATAAATACTGGGACAAGCTTTTTGCCGCTCCGATTACAGTTGATGGGCCGGGAGGCCCACTCTCCATCCAGCCCCAGCGCACCAATAATATACTGGAGCGGTTTTTCCGGGATTTTAAGCGAGGCAGCCGGAAAAAAACCGGCGCCATCTCTTTGAACAAAGCCCTTCGTTCGATACTGTCAGATACGCCATTGGTAAAAAATCTTGCGAACCCGCAATACCTGGAGATTTTATTGGATGGCAGTGAGACATTAGAAGAGCGTTTTGCCAAGATTGATAGCCGGATGGTGCTTGATAAGCTGGATGAAGAACAGACCAAAAGTGACAGATTACGACCTGAAATGAAAAAGATTATAAGGCTGCCGGATTTACCGGCACGTTTGACTGAGCTGTTGGCCGCACAGCAATATCAATGCCAACCGTTATTTGCTATAATAGGTTGTCCTGCTGATTACATTCCCCGCGTTTTGCGCGGCCGATGAACGGGAAATAGACGACGTCCAATACATCGGCAAAACGATAGAGGTGGATGATTCGGCCGGCGAGTTGATATCCAATTTCGGCCCGCCGATTTACAAAGACAAGATTACCCTGTCCAAGGGCTGGACCGGCGGGACCGAACGGGAAGTCCGGCTCTGGTTCTACCAGATCGGCGGGGAATACGGCATCCCTGAAAAAAGCTACAAGTTTATGTTGATTGACGGCATCATTAAAGCCATATACGTGGTCGAATAAATAGAGGTTCATATGCAGCGCCGAAATGCGGCGGAAAAAACCTGGATGGCGCCCAGGAGTGCGCTTTTTGCCGCATCATCTTCAGCAAGTACCGGCTGAATGAAAGCAGCGCCCCCAATCCGCTGAACAACCCGCACATCGAAACCGCCGATCCGCCCGCGGTCCCGCCAAAATCCCAAAAAGCGGTTTTTTTAGACATCAAATTCAACCATTTCGCCACGCCCGCGCTGATAAAGCTGATGTATATAACGGTGATCGCCATTGCCGGCGTGGCCATCATCGTCGTTATCATCGACGCGCTGCGGGACCAAAGCACAAAGGCCGGCAGCGCTTTTCTCCTCTATATCTTCGTGCTGCTGGGATACCGCATATACGCGGAGTTCATGATCATTCTGTTTTAAATAGAAGAGAACACCCGGCCGAGGGACTAATGGCCATCAGGCAGCGAAAAGACGGCCGATGGGCAGCCTATTACCGGGCCAAGGACGGTAGCGGCCGGCAGATCGAAGAGTATTTCGGGCGGGGGGATTTAAAGGCGGTCTCGGAGATCGTCGGGTCTGCGCCGGCCACCCTGTCCTGGCCGGCCAGGAGATCCCTCAGAAAAACCTCAAACCATTCGGGTCAGCCATCCGGGCGGCCAGTAAACAATGCCCTTGCGCGGCTTTAGGGTTTTTTAAAGGGGTTTTTCCAAAAGGCGAGAAGTATAAGATCTTTTGTAGGCCGAATGAAACCCAGGTGTATAAAAACCTGGTCTATGAAATCATCCTATCGCCCGATTTTGAAACCGTGATCCAGGATCCGTAAAACAGCCATGTTTACATCGAACTATGTACCGATTGACCATACCTGTATGGTCAAAAAAGCTGGGCCGCCCGAAATTTTGAGCGGCCCTTTTTGCTTGTATTTTCAGATGGTAGGCGGTACTGGATTTGAACCAGTGACTTCTACCGTGTGAAGGTAGCACTCTCCCACTGAGTTAACCGCCCATATACGCGAACAAAAATAATGGCTTCCCACCAATCAAGTCAAGTATTATTTTCCGGGCCGGAGGGACCGTTTAAATCGGATCGAAGCGGCAGTGGCTGATCATCGGGTTTTGATGGGGGCTGGCGCTCGTCGATGTCTTTGGGGGTGGGAAGATCTTTTAGGTCTTTTAAATCAAACGCCTCCAGAAATTTTTGTGTTGTGGCATAAACGATGGGGCGGCCGGGGATCTCGCGGCGCCCCAGGATACGCACCAGTTTCCGCTCCATCAATAACCGGATGGTGTTGCCCGAATTAACCCCCCTCACATGCTCTATCTCACTGCGCATGACCGGCTGCCTGTAGGCAATAATCGCCAGTGTCTCCAATGCGGCTTTGCTGAGCCTTGTGGGGCTCGGTTGAAACAGCCGATGGATATATTCCCTGTGCTCTGGCTTCGTCCGAAATTGAAAGCCGCCGGCGACCTCATGGAGCACAAAGCCCCCGTTGCGTTTTTCAAACTCCTCTTTAATGTCAGCCAGCACGGCTTCAATTTCTTCTTTGCCCGCATCGGGTATGACCTTCTTGATCTGTTCAGCGTTTAGTGGCTCGCCTGAGATGAACAGAAGGCCTTCAATAATCGGTTTAATTGGCGCCATAGGAATTTTAAAGCGTCCGTCAATTTTCGGCAGGGGCCTCGTCGGCGTTTTGATAAATAAGCCGCAGATTGCCGGAGGGCCCGCTTTGGATCAGACGGACCATGTTGAGTTTGACGATTTCAAGGACCGCAAGGAAAGTCACAATAATTTCGATGCGATCCGGAGCGGCGGACAGCACGGAATCAAACGCGACTGCGCCTCTTTCTTTTATCATATCAATGAGTTCAGTCATTTTTTCTTTTACTGAAATCCGTTCAAATGTAATTTGGAGCCCCTTTTGGTCCACTATTTTGTCCAGCAAGGCGCGATATGCATTCAAGAGACCCGTCAGGTCCACTTGAAGCGGCTCTTCTGATGGATCGTTGATAAAATCGGATTTTTCAATGCTTCTGCAGAACACGTCTTCGTTAAGCCTTGGCCGGCGGGCCAGTTCTTCCGCTACAGATTTCATCTGCATGTATTCCAGCAGCGGGCCGGTGATCTCCCTTCTCGGGTCGTCTTCTTCGTCCGTATCCGCCTTCGCATCTGGGGAGGGAAGCAGCATCCGGGATTTGATATGGGTCAATGTGGCCGCCATTACCAGGAAATCGCCGGCAATATCGACGTCCAGAGACTTCATCCATTCCAGGTACTCGAGGAACTTTTCGGTAATAAAGGCAATCGGAATATCATAGATGTCCAGCTCGTTTTTTTTGATCAGATGGACGAGCAGGTCCATGGGGCCTTCAAAGATGTCCTGGAGCTCTATTCTGTAGGTCGGGTTGGGCATTTGTTTATTCAGACCTTTAAAGCCTTCCTTACGCTTTCCATGGTCCGCTCGGCTTCTGCTGCGGCCGCTTTGTTTCCCTGGGCGATAATATCATCCACGAGGTCTAAGTGCTGGTGATAGTATTCGGTCTTTTCCCGAATCGGCGCAAGGGCAGAGATCAGATTTTCCGCCATTTTTTGTTTGCACTCGACGCACCCGATGGCGGCCCTCCGGCAGTCCTGGTCGATCTCCTTGACCATATCCACAGGGGAATAGCTCTTATGAAATGAAAAGACGTTGCAGACGTCCGGATCACCGGGATCATTCCGTTTTTTTCGCTGGGGGTCGGTGATCATGGTGGCCACTCTTTTGCGGATCGCATCCGGCGTATCCGAGAGAAAAATGGCATTCTCGTAGCTCTTACTCATTTTTCGCCGGTCGGTCCCCAAAATTTTAGCGGATTCGGTTAAAATCGTTTCCGGTTCCGGAAACACGTATCCGTAAAAATAATTGAATCTTCTGGCGATTTCGCGGGTTATTTCAATATGCGCCGCCTGATCGATGCCCACGGGGACGCCCTCGGCCCTGTAGATGATGATATCGGCCGCCTGCAGAATCGGATACCCCAAAAAACCGAAGGTCGAAAGATCCTTATTTTTAAGCTCCGCAATCTGTTCTTTATACGTGGGATTGCGTTCCAGCCAGGACAGCGGGGTGATCATGGACAACAGGAGGAACAATTCAGCATGACACTTGATATGGGACTGGACAAACAAAGTGCTTTTATCCGGAGAGAGGCCGGCGCCGAGCCAGTCAATCATCATTTTCCGGATGCACGCTTTGATGTGGGCGGTATTCTCATAATCACTGGTCAATGCGTGCCAGTCGGCGATAAAAAAAAAGCAGTCATAACTATCCTGCATGTGGATCCAGTTGCTAAGCGCGCCGTGATAATTCCCCAGGTGAAGCGCCCCGGTCGGGCGCATTCCGCTGACAATCCGTTTTTTTTTGGTCATTTCAATTCTCCCCTGTTGCCCGTTTGGTTTGGCGAAGCCATCATAGGTAGCCCTGAAGCATCCAGTTCATCAACGGGGTTATAAAAAAAGTTATCAAAAGATCAAGAGAATTTGTCATTAACAGCACAATCAGGATGAGGATGCCGAAGGGCTCAATGGTCTGGAACCGTTGGCGAAGGCCTTGGGGCAGCAGCATACTCAGTATGCGGCCGCCGTCAAGCGGCGGCACCGGGATCAGGTTGAAGATGCCGAGCACCAGATTAATCATGACGCTGTAGGCCAGGAGCTTAATAAAAATGATTCCGAAGGGTTCGAGCAGGGATGATGTCAGGGCGCCGTGGAACGGGCGAATAATTTGAAGGAGCCCCGAACAGCCCAATGCCAGAATGAAATTGGCCACGACACCGGCAGAGGCCACACATAAAGTGCCAATCCGTTGGTTTCGAAGGTTTCTAAAATCCACCGGCACCGGCTTGGCATAGCCAAAAATGACGGGGGCGCCTGCGACCGTGAGAATCAGCGGAAGCAGCACGGAGCCAAAGGCATCCAAATGTTTAATCGGATTCAGGGTAAGCCGTCCGGCGAATTTTGCCGTGGTGTCACCGAATCTCAGGGCGATATAGCCGTGCGCCACTTCATGAATCGTGATGGCAAAAAGCAGCGGCAGAAAAACAATGATCAATTGAAGCGGATTAATATCTGGCAGCATATTCTTTCAGAAGCGCGAGCTCCTCTTCCCTGGTCTCAATTTTTTTATCCAATTTGGCCTCATGAACGGCGTTTAAAATCTTCCCGTAAACCGGGGAGGGGGCGACGCCCAAAGCCTTCAAATCCTTTCCGCCCACGGATAACTTGACTTCCCGAAGGTCGGTAACATAGTGGGAAATCATCTTCTTGATCGTCTCATGATCCGTGATGGCCATCATATAAAGGATCAACTCGATCTGGAAGTCTGCCAGCATTTGATAAAGCTCGCTGTTTGAGGCGGGCAGGTCGCGGTGCAAGCGGCCGACGCACGCTTCAGCGGCAATCCGTTCCTTGACAAAAATCTTCTCATATTTCGGCCCCAGCTCAAAACGCTGGCAGATACGGGTTGAAGTTTCCCCATCGACATGGCGGAGTAAAACGAGGAAGTATACCGCCCACCGCATATAGGCCTCTTCGGTATACAAGAGGTCAAACCATGAGATGACCTTTCGTGCGGCATTGAAGCGGGCGATCATCGCCTGATCGAATTGAATCGTCGGGTCAATGACCCTGAGCAGGTGGTAGTCATTTAAACGCGACAGGGCCGGCAGCGGCGTATCCTCCTTTAAGATCTGGCAGAGCTCCGAGAACACCCGCCGGCCGGAGAGGCGTTCGAAAAAATCCATCCGCACCGCATTTTCGATTAATCCGGATGTCAGCTTGCCGATGGTAAAGCCGAACCGTTGCTCAAACCTAATGGCCCTGAAGACCCGCGTCGGATCTTCGACAAAGCTCAAATTATGGAGGATGCGGATGGCTTTTTCCTTGATATCCCTTTGCCCGCCGAAAAAATCGATCAGCTTCCCGAATTTGGATTGATTGAGAAACACGGCCAGTGTGTTAATCGTAAAGTCCCGTCTGAAAAGATCGAGCTTGATTGAGCTCATCTCCACAGTGGGCAGCGCCGCCGGGAATTTGTAATATTCCATGCGGGCGGAGGCCACGTCGATTTTAAATCCATCCGGAAAGATAATGACGGCTGTCCCGAATTTCGCGTAGGCATTGATGCGCGCATCAGAGCGGCGGGCGAACTCTTTGGCGAACGCGATGCCGTCGCCTTCGATGACGATATCCAAATCTTCATTATGCCGGTACAGAAAAAGATCTCTCACGAATCCGCCCACCACATAGGCATTGTAGCCGATCTCTTCGGCTACCTGACCGATGCGGACCAGCAACTGGTACAGTCGATCCGGGAGCCGTTCCTTCATAAAGCCGACAATTTTTTTGGTGCGGGGATGCAGGGTCTCCTTCAATGGATCCTGCGGCTGGAGGAGCTTCTCATGGGACTCCTGAAAGAGTATGTTCAACAGGTCGGTCCGGGTGATGACGCCGAGCAGGGCATTGTCCGCCATAACCGGCAGGACCCGTTGATTGTTTTCGATTATTTTCTCCTGGATTTCGAAGATATCGGCATCCGGAGCGACAGTGGCGAATTCGGTCGTCATGTATTCGCTGATCGGAATATCGTCCAATTGATGATAGAGCGTTTTTTCAATGACCGGACGGGTGATAAAGCCTTGCACGAGGGCCCCGCCATCGGTTTCTTTGATCACAATGAGCGCATTGATGTTATACCTGGAAAGCCGGTTTCTGGCCTGGGCACATGAAATTTCGGGGTCCGCCGTAATGGGCGGGGATGACATGATATCCCGGGCGCGCTGTTTGGATTTGACTTTTTTTCTCAATATTTCGAGAAGCTTTTGTTCCGTCTGGACGAGGGTTTTGTCTTTTATTGTGGCGGCGGCGGCGAAACTGTGCCCTCCGCCCCCCATTTCCGTGACAATCGCTCCCACGTCGACTTCCGGCACCCGGCTTCTTGCGGCCAGATATATTTTATTCTTCATCTGGGCGATGGCGATGATGGCGTTTAAATTCTCTATTTTTAAAATTTTCTGGACCAGAAACGCCAGGTCATGCACATAGGCTTCGCAGGAGACGCTGCTTATGACCACATCCACGCCGTTAATCGCATGATGGACCGCGGCGTGGATCAAATCGTTTAAAAGGGCGATCTGATCCGGGTCCATCTCTTTGGCGATCAGATTGGCAATGGTCGTGAGGTTTGCGCCTTTTGAGACGAGGAAGCCGGCGGCGGAAAAATCTTCGGGGGTCGTCGATGGGAATGTGAAGGATCCGGTGTCCTCAAAAATCCCGAGACACATGATGGTGGCCTCATCAGGAAGAATATCGAGGTTTCGTTCCCGGATGATTTCGGTTAAGAGCGTCACATTGGCCCCGGTCAGTCGCGATACCTCATAATCAGCCTTGATGTCATCTTTTAACGCCGGGTGATGATCGAAGACATGGACTTCAACACGACTTCGGCCCAACAGACGGCTCAGGCTCCCTATTCGGGAGGGCTGCTTGGTGTCGACGACAACCAGCCTTTCTATATCGGCATCGTTGATCGATTTGGCATCCGCCATATTAAACAGGTATGCCATCGCATCAATGAAAAAGTGCCTTGCGGATTTTTCATGAAAACCCGGAAAAACGACGATCGCATCAGTATAGAGTTTTTGAGCGGCCAGCATGGATCCGATCGCATCATAATCCGCATTCAAATGGGTCGTGATAACCGTCAGGCCGTTTCGTGTTTTATCCATGAATCCAAGCCCTATAACCAACCAAGCTGTTAAACAAGTATTTGAAATTTTTAGTTACCAAAAAAGATATGCTTTATGCAAACATGTTCATGCGATCCGACGCAAAATATCGGCATTTGAATTTAATTGAAACGCTCAATTTAGGTTGTAATCGGAAAGTGTTTGTGGTAGACAATCCAAATAAATCTATGTATTATTGGAATCCGGAAATGGGGTCCGGTTCACATAGTACTTATTCTCATCCCGCGGAAACGGTTCCGTATTGTCCTTTTATTGAAAATAATGATTGACAGTCTCGTAAAAAGTCGATTTTGGGATGGCAAAGTAAAAAGTTGAAGATCAAGGCGTCGCAAATCCCGAGGAATGCAGCGTACTTAGCTGTACGTGAAATTCCGAGGGATGGAAGCGCAACACAGATATTGGACTTTTTACGAAGCCATCATGATTGTGTCATTAGAATTCTGCTATCCATTCTCATTAATTTAGATAGGGGGGAGCATGCCGGTTTATCAATGGCGCGGCCGAGGAAGGAATAATGCGGCCACAAAAGGGGAAATGGAGGCATCCTCTGAGCAGGAAGTACGCACAAAGCTTCAAAGGCAGGGGATTACAGCGGAAAAGGTCAAGCCAAAGCCGAAGGATTTGTTCGGAAACGTTGCGTTTCTACAGCCCAAAGTCAAAGAACAGGACGTCATCGTCTTCGCCCGTCAGTTCTCCACCATGATCGACGCCGGCCTGCCCATTATTCAGTGCCTGGAAATCCTGCAGTCCCAGCAGGAAAACCCTACCTTCAAAAAGATGTTAAAGGATATCAAGGAGTCCGTGGAGGGCGGCCAAACGCTGGCCGAAGCCTTAAAAAAATATCCGAAACAGTTCGATGCCTTGTTCGTCAACATGGTCGCCGCCGGGGAGGCAGGCGGCATCCTGGACGTTATCCTGCGCCGTCTGGCGGCCTATATGGAAAAGGCGGCCAAACTAAAGGCCCAGATTAAAGGCGCGATGACCTACCCGGCCGTCACCATCATTATCGCCATCGTCGTCGTGGCCGTCATCCTGGTTTTTGTTATCCCCGTATTCGAGGAAATGTTTTCCACTTTTGGGAAGGCCCTGCCCGCCCCCACACGGGTCGTGATCAACATGAGCCGGTTTGTCAAAGGCAATATTCTATGGATTATTATAGGATTGGTACTCTTTATTTTCGCGTTCCGACGGTTTTATAAGACGGAAAAAGGCCGGGCCATAGTCGATGATATGCTATTGAAAATGCCGGTAATCGGTATCCTGATCAGGAAATCGGCAGTGGCGAGATTTACCCGGACCATGGGAACCATGCTCTCCAGCGGGGTGGCGATTCTGGAGGCCCTGGATATCGTCGCGAAGACGGCCGATAATAAAAGCGTCGAAAAGGCGGTCTACCATGTGCGCTCCGGTATCGCCGAAGGCCAGACGATTGCGGATCCCTTGTCTGAGACCGGGGTTTTCCCCCCGATGGTTTGCCAGATGATCGCCGTGGGGGAATCCACCGGTGCCATAGACGCCATGATGGAAAAAATCGCCGACTTTTATGAGGACGAAGTGGATCAGGCGGTTGATAACATGACGGCGTTGATTGAACCGTTTATGCTTGTTTTTCTAGGGGTGACCATTGGTGGACTGGTCGTTGCCATGTATCTTCCGATATTCAAAATGGCGGGTAACCTCTAAGCGCCAATCCGCTGTTTAAATGGTTTTTGAAAAAAATACCCCTGAATTCGATCAATATCGCAAGCTGAAATGGCTGATTTTTTTCCGGGTGCTCTTCGCCCTGGTGCTTCTGGCATCAGCGACATTTGCGGGCATTCGGGATCATCAGACATTTTTTACCCCTCCGCTGTTCTTTTTAAATGTCATCGCCGGCATCGCCGTTTTCCTCTCATTAGCCTATGCCGCGTTTCTGCTGCTGTGCCGGCGGCTGTTTACGCTGTTGGCATTGGGCTATGTCCAGATTGCCATTGATACCCTCCTTGTGAGCGGAATTATATTTCTTACCGGCAGTTTTTCGAGCATCTTCTCATTCCTCTATATTCTGGTCATTATCTACGCCAGCATGGTGCTTTTTCGGAAGGGCGGTATGGTCGTAGCCGTCTTATGCAGCATTGAATATGGGATCATGGTGGATCTTGAATATTACGGCATCATTCATCCCTTTAACGTGGCGCCGAATTTTTTGATGTCGAATTATGATTGGAGCTATGTCCTATTCAGATTGTTAATTACCATCGCTGCTTGTTTTGCCGTCGCCTTCCTCGCCGGATATCTTTCAGAGCAGGAAAAGCGGGCAAAGCGTGATCTATGGGCTATGGAGGCGCAGGTTAAGAGGGTCGAAAAGCTGGCGGCCATAGGAGAGATGGCTGCCGGTTTGGCTCATGAGATAAAAAATCCGCTGGCATCAATGTCCGGGGCGATCCAGGTGTTAAAGGACGAAGTCGACTATAAGAGCGATCATGCCCGTCTAATGGGGATCGTATTAAAGGAATCGGATCGTATCAGTTCCCTGGTGAACGAATTTTTGATGTTCGCCCGGCCGCAGCAGGGAAATAAAAAGGTCGTTTCACTGGATCGTGAGCTCAATGAGATTATCAAACAGTTCGAGGCCGGTAATCATCAACAGAGGCCTGAGATCGAAAAAAGAATTGACGGGGATATCCGGGTGGATATCGATCCGGAACACTTCCGGCAGGTGGTTTGGAATCTCCTTTTGAATGCCGTTGAAGCCATTGAAAAACAGGGGCGGATTGGGGTTCGGTTATATGCCCAGGACAATAAGTATGCCTGTATGACCGTCTCGGATAACGGATGCGGCATGTCCGAAGAGATTCAAAACACCATTTTCGACCCGTTTTTTACAAGAAAAGCCAAGGGCACCGGCCTGGGCCTCTCCATTGTTCAACGGATACTTACTTCATATGATGGTCTGATCGAGGTGGAAAGTATACCCGATCAAGGCAGCACGTTTACCGTGAAGCTGCCGCTAACCGGCGCCTCCCCGAGCCAAGAGAGCCCCTCCGTCTAGCCCCCTCGATCAGATTTAACCCTTTTTCCAATAGATTGGCATCGCAACTAAATCTTGACAGTAAATGGTAAATGGGATAGCAAGCCGTTTAACGAGAATGCATTGGCAATAGACGGAAGGCGCATTTTTGGGCCTGGATTGGGCATCGGTTTAAACCCCCTGTCGCAATAAACAACCCGGAAAATGTAGTTGATCAAACCGCGCATTTCAGATTAAGACGGTATCTGCGCAGCAAGGCCAATGCCATACCACTATCATTGAACGGCAAGGTTTTCAGTATCCATGGAACAGCCAAAAGATATCATCGAAAAAAGGCATGAAAAGGCCCGATCTCTAAAAGAAACGGGGGTTGAGCTTTACCCGAATGATTTCCTCGTCTCCCATACGGTCGGGGATATCCTGGCACTTGTAGACTCTGATTCTGAAAAGATGCAGCCGGATTCCCCGCTTTTTAATGCGGCGGGTCGTATCATGGCGATTAACAGATTCGGCAAATCCGCATTTATCCGGTTCAGAGACAGGACCGGACAGTTGCAGGCCTATGTGCGGAAGGATAAAGTCGGTAGTGAAGCGTATGCATTGTTTAAACAGTTCGATGTGGGCGATTTTATCGGACTCGTCGGCGGTATGTTTCAGACAAAGACAGGGGAATGGACGCTTCTGGCAAATGGGGTCAAGCTGCTCTCCAAGTCCATAAGACCCCTGCCCGAGAAGTTCCATGGGTTAAGGGATCCGGAGAAAAGATTTCGGCAACGATACCTGGATCTTATCATGAACCCGGAAATCCGGGACGTTTTTTTAAAGCGCAGCTTGCTGATAAAAACCATTCGGCAGTTTTTAATCGACAGGGACTATCTCGAAGTCGAAACCCCGATGATGCAGCCGATTCCGGGAGGAGCTGATGCAAGGCCGTTTAAAACCCATCATAATGCGTTGGATATGGACTTATACCTGCGCATTGCACCGGAGCTATATTTAAAACGGCTGGTGGTCGGCGGTTTTGAGCGGGTGTTTGAAATCAATCGGAATTTTAGGAATGAAGGCATCTCCACCCAACATAATCCAGAGTTTACCATGCTTGAATTCTATCAGGCGTATGCGACGTTTGAAGACCTGATGGATTTGACCGAAGAAATGGTTAAGACTTTGGCGGCGGCGGTCTGCGGCGATCTGAATGTGGCCTATCAGGGCCGTATCCTAGATTTTAACGGCCCCTGGCGCCGCCTCACCCTTGAGGAGTCGCTTTCCTCGGTCGGGGGGGTGCCTCCGGATGTCTTACAGGACCGCGAACGGCTGGAGATATTCGCCGAAAACCATGGCGTTGCATTGGCCTCCGGTGAGTCGGGGCGATCCGTCGGCACCGGCAAGTTGATGACAAAAATTTTTGATGTGCTGGTGGAGCCCGAATTGCAGCAGCCGACATTTATTACCGGTTATCCGGTCGAGGTCTCCCCGCTTTCGCGACGAAACAAGGAGAATCCGAATATTACCGATCGATTCGAACTCTTTATCGCCGGCCGGGAAATCGCCAACGGATTTTCTGAACTCAACGACCCGGTGGATCAGAAAGACCGGTTTGTTCAACAGCTGAAGGATAAAGAGGCAGATGGCGATGAGACGCCCATGCTTGATGAGGATTATATTCAGGCCCTGGAATACGGGATGCCCCCCACGGCGGGGGAGGGGGTGGGCATCGATCGTTTGGCCATGCTTTTGACCAATTCGTCATCAATCCGGGAAGTTATTATGTTCCCCCACATGAAGCAGACAGATAAATAGCGCCCCAACGAAAAAGACGGTTTTCATCGGGGCGCTAAATACATACGCTGGCGAATCATACATGTCCTTTGAATACTTTATAGGCGGGCGATACCTTCGATCCAGGCAGAAACAGGCGTTTATTTCGTTTATCACTTTTCTCTCTGTTGCCGGGGTGACGGTCGGCGTTATGGCGCTGATCATTGTTATCGCGGTAATGGCCGGTGCGGAATCCTATTTCAAGGACCAGATCCTGGGTGTCGAATCGCATGTGGTGCTCCGATGTCAGGATGGCCCCATCGAAAATTATCGGCAGATCATCCGGAATCTCGAGGCGGATTCCCGGGTGACATCTGCGGCGCCCTTTGTCTATACGCAGGTTATGTTAAGATCCGCCTCCGGATTATCGGGTGCGGTTTTGCGGGGGCTTGACCCGGAAGCCAAGGGCAATCCGGTAAAAGGCTATGACCGCAGGACGCTTGAGCGGAAGCTGACCCCCCAGCGGGAAATCGATGGCGAAATCCGGGTGCCGGGGATCATCCTTGGCAAGGAGCTTGCCGCCAAGCTCGGCGTCAGCAGGGGGGCCTTGGTGTACCTGATATCGCCCCGCGGGATGATGTCGCCCATCGGCCATATGCCGACAATGAAGCGGTTTAAGGTCACCGGCGTTTTTGAGTCCGGTTTCTATGAGTATGATGCCTCTCTTGCCTATATTCATATTCAGACCGCGCAGAATTTGTTGAAAATGGATGATGCTGTCACCGGCATCGGCCTGCGGGTAACCGATATCTATGCGGCTGACGCGGTTGCGGATCAAATCGCCGATGATATGGGATATCCGTACTGGACGACGGATTGGATGCAGATGAACCGGAATTTTTTTTCCGCCCTGAAGCTTGAAAAAAAAGCCATGTTTATCATTTTGACCCTGATCATTCTGGTGGCGGCATTTAATATTGCGAGCACCCTGATTATGATGGTAATGGGAAAAACTCGGGATATCGCCATATTAAAGGCCATGGGCGCCACCCATCGGAGTATTCGCAAAATTTTTGTCTTCAAAGGCACGGTCATTGGTGCCATCGGAACCGCGTTGGGCACCGGCTTGGGCATCGGCGGCTGTATCCTTTTAAAACATTACAAGTTTATCGAATTGCCGGGAGATGTTTATTATTTCACGACCCTGCCGGTACAGCTCGAGGCGTTTGATGTGCTGGCCATTGTCACGGCTGCGATGGCCATCTGTTTCCTTTCAACGATTTATCCCGCTTATAAGGCATCGCGACTAAACCCGGTAGAGGCGCTTCGATATGGGTAAAAACAATCCGGCGTCCCATCAACGACAAACGACGGATTCTGAGGCCGGGGCCCCGCTGATCCGGCTGCAGGGGATATCCAAGCGGTTTGATAGCAGCGGCACGGTGATAGAGATTCTAAACGACCTGTCCTTTGACGTCCATGCCGGCGAAACCATTGCGGTTCTGGGGGAATCCGGGATCGGGAAATCGACATTTCTGCATGTTTTGGGCACCCTTGACCCGCCGGATCAGGGGCAGATCATTTATAACGGCATAGATGTGAGCACTTTTGACAGTGCCCGGCTGGCCGCTTTCAGAAATAGCATCATGGGGTTTGTGTTCCAGTTCCATTATCTGCTGGAGGAGTTTAGCGCCCTTGAAAACGTCATGATGCCTGGATTGATCAAACGGTTAGGGCGAAAGGAGGTTGAGGCGGCCGCGGAATCCATTCTGATACGGGTGGGCTTGAAGCATCGGCTGCAGCACCGGGTGGCTCAGTTGTCCGGAGGTGAGCAGCAGCGTGTGGCATTGGCCCGCGCGCTTGTATTAAGGCCGGATTTATTGCTGGCCGATGAGCCGACGGGTAATCTTGACAAAAGAAACAGTAAACAGATACATGATCTATTGCTCGAGTTGAATAAAGAGTTCGGCATGACGATCGTGGTGGTTACCCATAATCTTTATCTGGCGGATTACATGCGGCGCCAATTGACTCTCGCTGATGGAAAACTGGTGGATCTAAAGTGAGGTGAGATGCAAAAACAGCTTGTTTGGTCTCTGGCATTTCTCGTCTGTCTGGTCTCGATAAACGGTATCGCTTCGGCCGTAACGGTTAAGGATGTGCAGGTAAAAGGCAATCAGAGGATCGAGGACGATGCGATCCTGAGGGTGGTTGAGACCCGGCCCGGCGATTCGTATGATGAAAAGCAGCTTTCCCGGGATTTGGAGGCCATCTTTTCCATGGGGTATTTCGACGATATCCGGGTGGAAACAGAGACCCAGCCGGATGGCAAAATTGTTATTTTCAAGGTTAAGGAGAAACCGACCATTCGGCAGATCGAAATATCGGGCAACCAGATATATGAGGATTCGAAAATCAAAGAAAACATCGATATTACAACCGGCTCCATCCTCAATATTTTTCGAATCAAGCGAAATATTAAACAGATCGAGACCCTGTACAAGGAGAAAAACTATCATAATGTCCGGGTCACCTATACGGTCGAAGAGTTGGCGCACAATCAGGCCAACCTGGAATTCCAAATCGAGGAGGGCAAAAAGCTCCGGATCCGGGAGATTCGATTGGCGGGCAATAAGGCATTTGATGACAAGAAGCTCAAGAAGCAGATCGAAACATCCGAAAAAGGGTTCTTTTCCTGGTTGACGGGTTCGGGTGAACTGGATTCGGAAACCCTGAGCCAGGATATTATCAAGCTTTCGGATTTTTATCATAATAATGGGTATGCCGAGGCCCGTATTGCCGACCCTGAAATTACATACAGGGAGAACTGGATCTATATCACAATAAAAATCGAAGAGGGCGAACGGTTTAAAATGGGGGAGGTCTCCCTGGCCGGGGATCTTATCCGATCCGAGAAAAAGATGCATGAAAAGCTTGCCACCCCTGAAGAGACGTATTTTAACCGCAAGGCCATCCGGCAGGATGTGATGACCCTTTCGAATCTGTATGCGGATGAGGGCTATGCAGGGGCCGACATCGCTCCGGAGATACGAAAACCGGAAGAAGGGGCCAGGGCGATTGATATCGTATTCCATATCAAAAAAAATAAGCCGGTTTATTTTGAAAAAATCATCATCGAAGGCAATACAAAGACGCGGGATAAAGTGATACGCCGGGAGCTCGAAGTGTATGAGAGGGAAAAATACAGCGGATCCCGGCTTAAAAAGAGCATCCGGGATCTATACCGGCTGGATTACTTCAAGGATATCAAGGTCAGGCGCAATACCGGCAGCGCCGAGGATCAGATGGTGCTCAATATCGAAGTCGAGGAAAAGCCAACCGGAACCTTCAGCTTCGGCGGGGGATACAGCGCGATCGACAATATGTATATGATGGCCTCCATTACTGAGGCGAACCTGTTTGGCCGGGGGCAGAGGCTTGACCTCAGGCTTCAGATCGGCGAGAACCAACAGTATGATATCAGCTTCACAGAGCCCTGGCTGTTTGATATTCCGCTATCCATGACGGTTGAGGCTAACAAGTGGGAGCGCGATTATGATGAGTATGATCGGGACAGCACGGGCGGCGCACTCCGGTTCGGATATGAAATTTTCGACTATACCCGGGCATATATCCAGTACGCCTATGATGTGAGTAGTATTGAGGATGTCGATGCGGCCTACAAGTCCATTATTGCCGAAGGCGACTATGTGGAAAGCGGGGTTTCGACGAGCCTTGTCTATGATTCCAGAAACCGGAGATTCAACCCTACCGAGGGCTCCAAACATCGGTTGACCCTCGAATATACGGGTCTAGGCGGTGATATCGGGTTTACGAAGGTGACGGCTGAAACCGGGTGGTATTTTCCCCTGTTCTGGAAAACCGTCGGATTTCTGCACGGGGAGATTGGTTATATTACTGAAAATTCAGGAAAAATATTGCCGGACTATGAACGTTTTTATCTGGGCGGGATCAACTCCCTGCGCGGATTCGACTGGCGGGATGTCAGCCCTGAGAATGAGGCGGGCATCGAGATCGGCGGCGAGAAATATATTCAGTTCAATATTGAGTATATTATCCCTTTATTGCCAGATCAGGGCCTGATAGGCCTTGTTTTCTATGATACGGGCAATGCCTATGATGACGGTCCCATTGAACTGGATAATCTGCGGGAGAGCTGGGGCTATGGCATCCGCTGGTACTCTCCGATGGGACCGCTGCGTCTGGAACGCGGAAATATTATCGATCAACAGGAGGACGAGGACAGCGGACGATGGGAATTCTCTATTGGCGGCAGTTTTTAATGTGGAGGCGCCGTCAGTACGCCCAAAACCAAAAAACCTAGAGCCCAATTAGCTTTAATGAATTATAGAAGGGGGTTATGTTATGCGAGCGACTGTTTGCGTTTTGGCATGTATGGCAATAATGGCAATGTTTGCCTGCCCGGCATTCGCAGCGGATATCGCAAAGATCGGCGTTGTGGATTTTCAGCGGATTTTGACCGAATCCGAGGCGGGCAAAGACATTCAGGCCCAGCTGCAGAAAAAGGGCCGCGAGATGGAGACCGATATCCGGGAACTCGGCAATGAAATTGAAACGCTGCGCGAAAAGCTAAACCAGGAATCCATGGTGATGAGCCGAAAAAAACGGGAAGAGAAGCAGCGGGAGCTGGATATTAAAAAATATGATTTCCAGTCCAAGCAGAAACAATACCAGTCCCAGCTGCGTGAGTTAGAGAACAAGCTGCTTGAAAAACTTCAAACCGAGGTCTTCTCGCTGGCTGAAAAAATCGGCAAGAAAGAAGGATACCTGCTGATTATCGAAAAAAGTGCGGCCATTTATTACCCCAGTTCCATTGACATAACGGATCGGTTGATTGAAAGATACAATGAAAGCTATTCAGAAAACTGATAATGAGGTAACGCTTGCCGAGCTGGTCGATATCATCGGGGGCGATATCGCCGGGGATGCCAACAAGCCTATCTGCGGCATCGCACCTATTGATACGGCGGGCAAAAATGACATTACATTTGCCGATAGTGCAAAAGCCCTCAAACAACTGGAAGGGATCCATGCCGGGGCCGTCATTGTCCCATGCAGTTTCACTTCCTCTGTTTCGGTAAACCTGGTATACTCCAGCTCACCCCGTCTGACATTTGCCCGGGCCCTGCGGTATTTTTACCCAAAATCCCCGCCAGATGCCGGCATCAGCCGGAAAGCGTCTATCGGGGCGGATCTCCGCGCTGGCCGGGATGTGTCGATCGGCCCCTCTGTTGTAATTGGGGATAACGTCGTCCTCGGGGATCGGGTGTGTCTCTATCCCGGCGTCGTGGTTGGCGACAATGTCAAAATTGGGGATGACTCTGAGGTCTATCCGAATGTAACCATTCTGGCTGACTGTTATGTGGGCTCTCGGGTAATTATCCATTCCGGCACGGTGATAGGCAGCGACGGCTATGGGTTTGTACCGGACGGCGATACGCATTTTAAAATCCCTCAGGTGGGGATCGTGCAAATTGAAGATGATGTCGAGATCGGGGCCTGCAATACCATCGATCGGGCAACCTTTGGCAGGACATGGATTCGTCAGGGGGTGAAAACCGACAACCAGGTGCATATCGGTCATAATGTCACGATCGGGGAAAACTCCCTAATCGTCGCCCAGGTGGGCATCGCCGGCAGCACCAGCATCGGCAGGAATGTGACGCTTGCCGGGCAGGCGGGCATTTCCGGGCATATTAACATCGGCGACGCTGCAACCGTCGGCCCCCAGGCGGGGGTGTCGCGCTCCGTGGCCCAGGGAGAAGTCGTCTCGGGTACTCCGGAAATGCCGCATCGGCAATGGCTTAAGGTGAACCGGATTATAGCGCGGTTGCCGGAGATAAAGAAACGGGTGGATAAACTGGAGGCCATGGTAAAAAAAATGACCGGCAACGGGGAAGCCAAAAATGGTTAAATCAGTCGATTTCAGGTTTTCAGACGATGACGACGGCCTATGATACCCAGAAAATACTTTCGGTGCTTCCGCACCGATACCCCTTCATATTTGTTGACCGGGTGCTTGAGGTGGTGCCGGATGAAAAAATTACTGCGTTGAAAAATGTGTCCATCAATGAGCCTTTTTTTCAGGGCCATTTCCCGGATAGGCCGATTATGCCCGGCGTTTTGATTATAGAAGGGATGGTGCAAAGCGGTGCGTTGCTTTTATACGAAACCTTGCCCGAAGTGGACAAGAACCAGGTATGCTTTGCCGGCATTGATGGGGCAAGGTTCAGAAAGCCGGTATTACCGGGGGATCAGTTGATACTCAGGGTCGAAATCAGGAAGCGGCGGCCAGGCGTTATTAAAATGTCCGGCAATGCCTTTGTCGGCAAACATCGGGTTGCCCAGGCGAAACTTATGGCGTTAATCGGAGGCGATCAATGATACATCCAACGGCGATTGTGGATCCAGGGGCTGAAATCGATGAAACCGTAGAGGTTGGGCCTTATGCCATCATCCGGGATAATGTATCCATCAGTGCAAACTGTGTTATCGGACCCCATGTGACCATCGATCCTTATGTTGAAATGGGTCCGGGCTGCCAAATTTTTCAATATGCATCTATCGGGGCGGTGCCACAGGCAGTCAAGTTCAAGGGGGAAGAAACCTACCTCAAGATTGGCCGAAACACCATTATCCGGGAATTTGCGACGTTGAATCGGGGGACCGAATTCGGCGGCGGGATCACCGAAGTCGGCGAGGATAATTTTCTAATGGCCTATACCCATATCGCCCATGACTGTAAAACCGGCAGAGGCGTCATACTTGCCAACAATGCCACCCTTGCCGGCCATATCACAATCGGCGATTATGTAATCGTCGGCGGGCTGGTAGCGATCCATCAGTTTGTTCGTATCGGGGACTACGGCTATATCGGCGGCAAATCCGCAGTCGTCAAGGATATCCCGCCGTATGTGATCGCCGCCGGTGACCGCGCCACACTTCATGGGCTGAATAAAGTCGGGCTCAAACGCTATGGGTTCTCCGAAAATACGCTGTCTAGCCTAAAGAAGGCATACCGAATCATTTTCCGGATCGGTCTTACGGTCAACGAGGCGTTGGAAAGGGTCGTCGCGGAAGTTGAAAACACCCCTGAAGTCTTGAATCTGGTTAATTTTATCAAATCCACCGAGCGGGGGATTACAAGGTAGCTGTAAAAAATGACGCGACGTATCGGTTTGATTGCCGGAAGCGGGCCTTTTCCGCTGATCTTTTCGCAGAAGGCGAAAGAAAAAGGGTATCGGGTCTATGCGGTTGGATATGTCAATGAGACCGATCCGGCGCTGGCTGATACCGTTGAGGCGGTAGAGACGATACATATCGGACAGATCAAACGGCTGATCAAATTTTTTAAACGCCATCAGATAACGGACGCGGTGATGATCGGGGCGATCAAAAAGCCGGGATCGATCGCCGAGGTCCGCCCCGATATCAAGGCCATATCCCTATATACCGGAACGCGGCAAAATACCCATGATGATCGGCTGCTTCGGGCCTTTGCCAAGGGTTTGGAAGAAGAGGGGATCTATATTCGGCCGTCGACTTTTTTGCTTCCCGAATTGCTGGCCAGAAAAGGCTGCTGGACGAAGCGGGCCCCCAGAAAGGATGAACAGCCTGATATCGAGTTGGGCTGGAAAATGGCCAAAGCCATCGGTAAACTCGATATCGGCCAGTGCGTCGTTGTCTCTAATGGATCGGTATTGGCGGTAGAGGCCATTGACGGCACGGACAGCACCATCCGTCGCGGCGGCCGGTTGACAAACGGGAAGGCGGTGGTCGTAAAAGTCTGCAAACCAATTCAGGATTTCCGGTTTGATGTACCGACGGTCGGTTCGGAAACCATCAAGACCATGCATGCGGCCGGGGCTTCGGTGCTTGTTATCGAAGCGGGAAAATCCCTGGTTTTTGATCAGGCCGAAATGATCGATCTCGCGGATCGATATAAAATTTCAATTGTTGCGCTGAATCGTGCCGACGATTAGGCGCACGCCTTTTATGTTATTGATATAGGTTGTCAAAGGACTGTCCAATGGGAAAAATTCGTGCCGGTGTGGTGGGCGTCGGTTATTTGGGTAAATTTCATGCGGAGAAATATGCCGATGCGGATTGTGCGGAGTTAATCGGCGTCGTCGACATCGAAAGGGAGCAGGCCGCCCAGGTGGCGAAGAAAAATAACACGCGGGCCTTTACGGATTATCGCGAGCTTTTCGGTCGTGTGGATGCGGTAAGTATTGCCGTTACCACGCCCGAACACTATCAAATCGCCAAGGCATTTCTTGAAAACGGCGTTGACGTTTTAATTGAAAAGCCGATCACGACGACCATCGACGAGGCGGACGAACTGATTGATATTGCGGAAGAACGGGGGCTTATACTGCAAGTCGGGCATTTGGAACGATTCAATCCGGCGGTCCTGGCGGTTAAAGATATCATTAAAAATCCAATGTTTATTGAATCAAACCGGTTGAGCCTGTATCATGAGCGCGGGACGGATGTCAGCGTCGTCCTGGATTTGATGATACATGATATTGATATTATATTAAATTTTGTTAGATCCAAAATTTCCTATTCCCATGCCATGGGGGCGCCTGTGGTATCCGGGCATGTGGATATCGCCAACGCCCATCTGGAATTTGAAAATGGGGCTGTGGCCAATGCTACGGCCAGTCGGATCTCGAGTAAAAACGAACGTAAGATCCGGCTGTTTCAAAAAGACGGATACTTATCCTTGGATTTTGCCAATCGCTCGATTATCCATATCTGGCCCGGCGAGGAGGATGGGGGCTCCGTAGTCCCCGGAATGCAGATGGAGGAGCGCAGTTTTGAGCAGGGGGATGCATTGAAAGATGAAATCCGCTCGTTCTTAGATGCCGTCGATAGGCGGGGCCAACCGGAGGTCTCCGGCCAAATGGGACGGGAGGCCCTAAATATTGCGTTGAGCATTACCCGTCAGATCAGGGAATCGAGTCGATGGTTTATGGGATAGATGGCCATGATCGGGGCTGAAACGCCGAAATGTATCGCCATTATTGCGGGGGAAACATCCGGTGACTTCCATGGCGCGCATCTGGTCCGCGCCATGCGGAAAAAAGACGAGCACATGTTTTTCTGCGGCATCGGGGGAGAGCGGCTGAAAGCCGCAGGCGTCAGGTTGTTGATGGATTCCCACGAGCTGTCCGTGGTGGGTATTACCGAAGTCATATCCAAAATACCGAAAGTTTTAAGCGGTATATCGGCAATCAAAAAAATATTCAACGGGCTGCGTCCGGATTTGATCATCCTTATCGATTTCCCGGATTTTAACCTGCATATCGCAAAGCTCGCCAAAAATCAGGGCGTACCGGTATTGTACTATATCAGCCCGCAGATCTGGGCATGGCGCTCCGGGCGCATCGAAAAAATCAGGCAGTATGTGGATCAAATGGCCGTGATCCTGCCTTTTGAGGAGGATTACTATCAAAACCATAATATACCGGCGACCTTTGTGGGCCACCCATTGCTGGATTATTACGAGGAGCAGGAGGTCGTGAACGAGGATACCTCCGCTAACTCTTTAATCATCGGTATACTACCGGGCTCACGGTACAGCGAAATCGAAAAAAATCTTCCCGTGATGCTGGCGGCAGCGACCCGCATTCAGGCGGTTTTTCCCGATGTCCGGTTTTTGATCTCCATCGCACCGGGAATTGATCAGGAACGGGTGGACCAATTTATCATGCCCTACATTAAGGTCTGTCGGATCGATCGGGTCGCCGGCGACGTCCGTCAGGTATTCAAAAAAAGTGCACTCGTTTTGGCCGCATCCGGCACGGTGACTTTGGAAACCGCTATATTCGGCGTTCCCATGGTCATTATGTACCGGATCTCCGGCATCAGCTATCGATTGGGGGAGGCGCTGGTGAACGTGGAGCATATCGGGCTTGTCAATATCATCGCCAACGAGCGCGTCGTGCCGGAGTTGATCCAGTCCGAGGCCACGCCGGCGAACATCGCCCGTGAGGCTGTGGAAATTTTAAACAACCCCGAACGGCTGGAAAGCATCCGGCAGAAACTGGTATCGGTTCGCAAGCGGCTGGGGTCGCCCGGCGCCGCCGAACGAACGGCCGAGATTGCCCTTCGGATGCTCTCGGAAAAGAAGGCCCATTAGGATTTCAATAGATGCAGAAAAGTCGTAAAGAAGTCATCCGGAGACGAAACCAGCAGCTCATCGCCTATATGAAGAATGAGTGGCCAAGGTTTATCATGGCGATGATCTGCATGTTGATTGTTGCGGCCACGACTTCGGCCACCGCATTTATTGTCAAGCCCGTGCTTGACGATATTTTTCTGAAAGAAAACGTATTCATGCTCAAACTCATGCCGGCACTGATCATGATTATCTACGTCTTGCGCGGGGCCGGGATGTACGGCCAGGATTTTTTAATGCACTACGTGGGCGAGAAGATCATCAAACAGCTTCGGGACAGCCTGTATGAGCGGATCAACAGTTTGCCGCTCTCCTTTTTTTACGCCCAGCGAACCGGCGTATTGATGTCAAGGATTACATATGATGTACATGTCATAAAAAATATGGTTTCACGGGCGATAACCGGCGCGCTTCGCGATGTTTTCACCATTATCGGGTTGATCGGCGTGATATTCTACCGGGATTGGAAGCTTGCATTAATCGCCGTGTTCGTGCTTCCTGTGGCATTTTTCCCGGTCGTAGAATTCGGCCGCCGCGTCAGACGCTTTTCCACCCGGACCCAGGAATCCATGGCGGATCTAAACGCATTTCTTCATGAAAAATTTTCCGGGGCTAAAATCGTTAAAGCCTTTGGCATGGAGTCCTACGAAAAACAGAATTTTTTCCGGAAAAACCAAAAAGTCTTCCGGTTCGAGGTCAAATCCATCCGGGCCCGGGCGTTGACCTCACCGGTAATGGAGGTTTTTGGCGGCATCGGCATCGCGCTTGTAATCTGGTATGGCGGCAAAAGCGTCATCTACGGCTCTTCAACGCCGGGCACGTTTTTTTCCTTTATGACGGCTGTGATGCTTCTGTATCCGCCAGTCAAGAAGCTAAGCAAGTTAAACAACACGGCTCAGCAGGGCCTTGCCGCAGCTGATCGGATATTTGACATACTGGAGACCGAGTCCGATATTCAGGACCCGAAAGCGCCGGAGCTGCTGCCCCGGCAAACCCATCGGATTGAATTCGACGAGGTCTCGTTTTCTTATGATGGGGCGGAAACGGTCCTGGAAAATATCGGGTTGAGGGTTGAACCCGGTGAGGTCCTGGCGCTTGTCGGCTCCAGCGGTGGCGGCAAGACCACCCTCGTCAATCTGATTCCCCGCTTCTATGATGTCACCGCCGGGGCGATCCGGATTGACGGGCTGGATATCCGAGATATCACCGTCGAAAACCTTCGCCGGGAAATCGCCATTGTTACCCAGGAACCGATTCTTTTTAATGACACCATCCGGGCCAATATAACATATGGCAGCTTCGAGGCCTCGGAGCGCCAGATCGAAGAAGCCGCTGAGGCGGCATATATTCTTAATTTTGTTAAAACGCTGCCTAAAGGATTGGATACGAATATCGGCGAGCTTGGCAACCGTCTTTCCGGCGGAGAAAAGCAGCGGATGTGCATTGCCCGGGCGTTGCTAAAGGATGCCCCGATCCTGATTCTCGATGAGGCCACCGCCGCCTTGGACACCGAATCGGAGCGCCTGGTGCAAAAGGCGTTGGAGAATCTCATGAAAGGTCGCACCTCATTGGTCATTGCCCATCGTCTTTCAACGGTTCATTACGCCCATCGTATCATTGTCCTGGCAGGGGGGCATGTCGTTGAAGAGGGGACGCATTCGGAGCTGCTTGCCCGTAAGGGCGAATACTATAATCTCTATAAAGTTCAGTTTGCCGAAACCGAGGCTGACGATGTGTCAGCACAGGGGGCGACCACAGGGTAGAGTCCCATCATGAAATCCCATTTGATCATCCATCGATACCTGCTGCTGGAATTTATCCCGCCGTTTGTGATCAATCTGATATTTTTTTCTTTTATCTTTTTGATGGAACAGATCCTTGAGATCACAAACATGATTGTCAATTATCAGGTCAGCATCACAACCTTTATGCTGATGCTCCTCTATTCCATGCCCTATTTTCTGGTCTATATTATTCCCATGTCCGTCATGATGGGCATTCTTCTTACCTTCCTGCGGATGGCCGGCGATAATGAGATCGTCGCTTTAAAAGCCGCGGGGGTCAGCCTTTACCAGCTATTGCCGCCGGTTTTGATTTTTGGCGCCATTTGCGCAGGGATAACCGGCTTCATGGCGGTCTATGGAATGCCCTGGGGCAGCAACGCGTCTAAAATGCTGGCCCTTGACGTCGCCCGCTCCAACTTCAGCGTCGGGCTCAAGGAAAAGCGGTTTAACGACAGCTTCAAAGGGGTTACATTCTATGTAAGCCATATCAGCAAGAAAAATCAGATGTTGGAAAATATTTTTATCGAGGATCAGCGCAAAGAGGGCATAAGCAGCACCGTTGTGGCTCCCAAAGGGCATATGTTTGCCGAGGAGAATAAATATGCCTTTATACTAAGGCTTTATGACGGCACTATCAATCAGGTGGATCTGGCGGACCGCTCCGCCCATACCATCCGCTTTGATACTTACGATCTGCGACTCGATTTTAAGAGCGCAGTGGCGGATATTAAAGAGGGGGAGAAGGATGAGGAGGAAATGACTTTTTCCGAGCTCAATAGCTATTTGAGCCGGGCAAAGGAGCCAACGGCAGACTATTATGCTGTATTGATGGAGCTGCACAAAAAATTTTCCATTCCGGCCGCCAGCATCGCCCTGGCCTTACTGGCGGTGCCGCTGGGCATCGGTTCCATCTCAACCCGTCGTTCCGCCGGCCTCGGGATCGGACTGTTCGCTTTTCTATTATACTATGTCATGCTGTCGGCCGGTCTCGTTTTTGGCGAAACCGGTATCTATCCGCCATTGATCGGTATGTGGGCGCCCAATATAGTTATGGGCGGGGCCGGCATCTACCTCCTCATCAGGGCGGCCAACGACAAGCCGTTGATGCGGTTCAAACTTTTCAACCCATTCAAACGCTAAACGCCTAACTGTTATGCCCATTATCCACCGCTATATCACCCGAATGTTTTTTAAGTTTTTTGGCATTGTGCTGGTCATGGTGATAGCGATTTATCTTTCCGTCGATGTATTCGGAAAGATGGATAACCTGCTCGACGCCGAATTGCGGGCGATGGAGATGGCGCTTTATTTTGTCTACAAGGTGCCGTTGATCGTCTCACAAATTACCCCCGTGGCCGTATTGCTGTCGGTATTAATCGTTTTCGGGCTAATGTCGAAAAACAACGAGGTGGTGGCGCTAAAAAGCTCCGGCGTGAGTCTGCAGTATTTGCTGATGCCTGTCTTGGGGATCGGACTGCTTTTAAGCGCGGGGCTTTTCATCTTTTCAGAAGCCTTTGTCCCCATCACGATCAGCCGGGCATTTCATCTGGAAGAGGGCGGATCCGCCAACAAGGCGATGATGACCTCGAGGGAGAAAAACATATGGCTTCGGCATCATCGGGGGATTACCCATATTCAATATTTCCATCCGGCAGAGAAGATTATTTACGGGGTCTCTACGATGTTTTTCGATGGCGAGTTCCACCTAAGCCGCCGTATCGATGCCGAAAAGGGCGTATATCAAGGCGGGCAATGGACATTTTTCTCAGCCATGGTTCAGCATTTCGACGGGGCGGCGGGCACCCCCGACAGCACCTTTTATGACAAGAAAAAAGTCGATCTGCCATTAAAGCCGGGTGACTTGAAACGGGTGGCCAAATCGGCGGAAGAGATGAATTTTTCAAGGCTGTGGCACTATATCCGTAAGGCGGAGCGCAATGGCTATGATGCGACGCATTACAAGGTGGATTTCTATGCAAAGACCGCGTTTCCGGTCGTGTGTTTGATTATGTGCCTGATCGGCTCCGCCATCGCCCTGAGGGGAAAAACGCGGGAGGGCATGGCCGTCAGCTTTGCCTACGGGATTGTTACCGCTTTTGTATACTGGTCCCTGTACAGTTTTTGCCTGTCGCTCGGCTATGGGGAGATCCTGCCCCCCCTGTTTGCCGCATGGATGGCCAATTTGATTTTTATCTGTATCGCCGGCTTCATGGTGCTAAATCTTGAGTAATAGACGTCGCGAAGGGATTATAGAAACAGTGTCAGCCCGGGTTCAGGCATGCATGAGAAATGATGCCAGGCAGAACCGGGGCCTGTTGGAAAAGGGGCTGTATCTTTTATCCGGCTTTTATGAGGCGGGCGTCCGTCTGCGATCCAAAGGGTTTGAGAACGGCATCTTCCGTGAACACCGACTCCCATGCCGGGTCATATCGGTTGGTAACCTGACGGTCGGCGGCAGCGGCAAGACGCCCATGACGATGTATCTGGCGCAAACGCTGAAGGATTCCGGGTATTCACCGGCGGTCCTCAGCCGGGGGTACAAGGGAAAAATGGAAAAGGCGGGCGGTGTCGTCAGTGACGGGACAAATATTTTGATGGGGCCGGATCAGGCGGGAGATGAGCCCTTTATGATGGCCGCCTGCCTGCCGCATATCCCTTTTCTCGTTGGCGCGGATCGCTATACAGCCGCCAGAAAAGCGATAGCCAGGTTTACTCCGGATGTGATTATTCTAGATGACGGCTTTCAGCATCGTCGGTTGCACCGGGATCTTGATTTTGTCCTGGTGGATGCCACCGTGGGGTTCGGAAACGGGTTTTTGTTGCCCCGGGGGATCCTGCGAGAGCCGCTGGAGGCTCTGGCGAGGGCGGATGCCATCGTGATGACGCGCTCCGATCCCACGGATATAGCCTTTGATGCCAAAATAGCGAAGGCTGTTCCGCATATACCGATTTTTCGATCGGCTAACCGGCCTTTTTTATATGGGGTTGTAAAAGCCGGTGAGGAAATGCCGATTGATGCCGCCGCCGGCCTTGACCCATATGATTTCGGATCGTTCCAAAATAAGCGTATTCTGGGGTTTTCAGGGATCGCCCGGAACACGGAATTTAGACGTATGGTTACGGACGTGTCCAAAGAGTTAGTTGATTTTTTTGAATTTCCGGATCATTATGGATATTCCGGGGCGGATCTCCGTCGGATTTTCAAACGCGCCGAGGCGGTTTCAGTCGACTGCGTCGTTACCACACAAAAAGATTATGCCCGAATCCAGGGGCGGATAAGAACGCCGGTAGACCTGGCTGTGATCGGGATAGAGATGGATTTCGGCAGTGACCGGGAAGGGTTGACGGACTATATCAATCAATTTCTTAAGCCTATGCCATCGGCCGGATAAACGTCGCACAGAACAGGATGATATAGCAGAATAGGACCAGAAGTATGTTCCAATGGGCATTGTTTTGAAAAAAACTCTCCGATGAGACGGCGAGCAAATTTTTGGGCTCGATCTTTTTTAAGCTGGGCATATAGCGATTTACCGTCCGGCAATAGTCTTCATAGGCCTCACCGAATATTTTCCCCAGGGTCTCTTCCTCCCGCCTGACCCGGTTGACCATATAGAAGTAGTAGAGGAGGGTAAACCCGATGAGTATCCAGATATTGCCGGTCATCATCAAAACGCCGAATATGAGAAAGAATCGACCGATATACATGGGATTGCGCATGAGCATGTAGGGGCCGACCCGGGTGAGCCGTTTTTTGGTTTTAATGGTTGAAAAACACCATACCTGCAATATTTCCCCCAATATCGAGACGATCAGACCCGGAACGAACCAACGGGGCGTCAGCTGCGTCAGCAAAAGCACCAGCAGCACGATAAACAACGGGTATCTCAGTTTGAGAAATACGGAGCGGACTTTTTTGCTGTTGAAAAAATCGTTGATCCGATGAAACGCCATATTTTTTCCTTCAGGTATGATTGGGTTTTTGATTTTGGCTGCAGCCGAGATAGCGGACAACCGTTTCAAGGTCTTCCGGCCGGTCCACGCTCAGGCTTTCATGATCCGTAACGACGATATGGATGGGAATGCTGTTTTCCAGCAGACGCAGCTGCTCGAGTTTTTCTATGGTTTCAATCCGCCCCGGTGGCAGCGAAACGAATTTTGCCAGTACGGACATCCGGAATGCGTACATGCCGATATGACCGTAAAACTTTTCTTTTCCGGCCTGCCTGGCATAGGGAATCCGGGCGCGGGAGAAATATAAAGCCTCGTTTTCGGATGAAAATACGACCTTTACGCGGTCCGGGCTTTGGGCGCTTTCCGGATCAATGGGGCGGACCGGCGTGGTAACGCAGACTTCCGCATTCGCGAAAGGCCGGATCAATTCAGTCAGTATCATGGGGCTTAGCACCGGCTCATCGCCCTGAATATTGATCACCACATCGTTGCTATGGATATTTAGTCTTCTCGCGGCTTCAAATACCCGGTCCGTGCCGCTGGCATGGTCGGATCGGGTTATAGTGACCGGCACCTCCAGATGCTTTGCCGCCTCGGCGATCCGTTCGTCGTCTGTGGCCAGGTAGACCTCTGAGATATCCTCGCACTGTTTGGCCCGATGGTATACGTGCCAGAACATGGGTTTCCCGCAGATGTCAGCCAAGGGCTTGCCGGGAAAACGGGTCGAAGCGTATCTGGCCGGAATAATGCCATAGCAGTTCGGTTTATCTTCCATTACGGCTTATCCGATGGTTGGGAGGCAAGCGTCTGCATGAGCAGCCGGCATGCCTGCTCTGTACCTCCCTGTCTTTTTTTTACATAATCGGCGGCCATGTCCCGGATCTGATCCCGGGGCGCCGGGTTCTCAATCCAATCGATCAACTCCGCAGCCGCCGTCTGCCAGTTTTTGGTTTTTCGTACCAGCCCCAGGGAGAAAAGGCCTTCTTCGACCCAGGCGAAGTTTTCCCATGACGGCCCGATGACCGGAATTATCCCGTGGATTAACGGTTCCAGAAAATTCTGCCCCCCTAATGGCGCCAGGCTGCCGCCGACAAAAACAGCTGTAGCTATGGCGTAGGCCGCGTTCAACTCCCCAAAGGCGTCCCACAATACGATGGCCCCCGGCTTAATCGGTTCGGTGGAAAGGGCGGAGCGGTATGTCCAGTTCTTCTGTATTTTCTGGAGATTCTGCCGCCAGGCAGTCAGTCTGTGCATATGCCGGGGGAAAAGCCCGATAATAAGATCCGGGAAACGGCTTCTGATTTTCTCGATCATGGCTATGATATCGGATTCTTCTTCCTGCCGGATGGAGCCTAAAACCAGGAAGCCGCAGTCTTCGGGGAGCAGTCCGTGGAGCCTGCCGGCTTTGTCATCAGGCGAACCATCGAGGCTTACCCGATCAAATTTTATGTTCGGCATGATCCCGACGGTTTTGGCGCCGAAAAGTTCGGCGAATCGATCCGCGTCAGCCCTTGATATGGCTAGTACCCGCTCAGGCGCCAGTTTCTTCCAAAGGTTGGGCAGCATCCGGTACCGCTTTAAACTTTTAGTCGTCATCCGGGCATTGATAATAAGGATCCGGCACCCGTATTTGTGCAGTGCGAACAAAAGGCCGGGCCATAATTCGGTCTCCAGCAATACCATCACCCGTGGGGCAATTTTGCGGACAGCCGTTTCCATTATGGACGGCTTGTCAAATGGAAAAAATGAGAGCCCCACATTGAGTCGAGAACCCTGGGCCTTTAGCTCGGCCCCGGCTTTTTCCAGAATCCCCATCCCCTGGCGGGTATTGGTGCTGACCAGTATATCCAATTCCCTGTCCGTCGGCAGGGCTTTTATCAGAGAGACGGCGAGGTAGGCCTCTCCGGCCGATGCCGCCTGAATCCAGATATCGATCGGTCCCTTCGGCAAAACTTTCAATATACGCGCCGCATATCCGTCTTTTAGACGGGGGTTTAACCTGAGCAGCGGTAAGGCCAATCGCCAGCCCATATCATAGAGGATAAATGAGAATTTCTGCAGTTTTCCCAAGCGCATCATATTGATCGCCATCTGTTTGATCCATAACAGTTCCCGTCACTTCGGATATCATTTATTTAAAAGCCCTTGCAACAGAAATATTTTGTGCAGACAGCCGCTTTGGGCATCTGCAGGAACGTACCGGCGCTTTTTCTGGACAGGGTTCTGCTTGACTAACGCGGTTTCATAGGATATTTTCATCTCGTCAGACAACCCCAACAGTTAGGAAATCCGCTATGGTAGCCGACCGCACGGAAAGCGAGAAGGCCTATCTTCTGGATGCGATTGATGCATTCAACCGGAGAATTTTTATCGTATCGCCCGACTATAAAATTTTAGCCGCAAATGACACGGCCATACAGGGTAATTCCCGGGATTTAGTCGGCCGGTCCTGCCATGAGGCCTTATTTGGCCGAAAGCAGCCATGCGCCACTTGTCCGGCTGATGAAGTCATGCGCACCGGCAAATCCTCACTCCGATATGATCACTGGAACGATTCAAGGGATTTCGATGAAACCATGTGCCTGTTTTCCTATCCCATATATAAAGGGGATAAGGTGGAGGCGTTGGTGATGCTGGATTTTGATTTGCCGGCGTTAAAAAACATGGAAGAAAAAAGGCTGCAGTCAAATGCCTTCCTTCGTAATCTGCTGCACAGTGCGGTGGATGCCGTGATCGCCTCGGATCCCTCCGGCCGGATACTAATTTTCAACGAGGCCGCCGAGCAAATCCTCGGCTATGCGGTTGAAGAGGCCTTGAATGAGATAACCATCCGGGATGTCTATCCGGGCGATGGGGCCAGGGAGGTGATGCGGATGCTGCTTTCCGAGGCCTACGGCGGCGTTGGCAAGTTGAAAGGCTACCATATTAACGGACAGCACAAGAATGGGGACCTCATCCCCATCAGCCTGAACGCCTCCATCGTCTATGATGCCAACGGCAATAAGGTGGCGACAATCGGATTCTTCCATGACCGCCGGGATGAAATCCGAATGCAGAAGGAATTGGAAAATACCCAGGTACAGCTGCTCCAGGCGGAAAAGATGGCGTCGCTCGGGAAAATGGCCGCGGGCGTGGCCCATCAGTTGAACAACCCCCTGGGCGGGATCATTCTGTATACAAAGCTTGTGATGGATGAATATGATCTGCCCGAGGAGGCCACGGCGGACCTCACCCGGGTCCTGGAGGATGCGGAGCGGGCCAAGGAAACGGTCAAGGAGCTGCTCGAGTTCGCCCGTCAGACCGATCAGGAGATGAAGCCCCAGGATATCAACGAGATCATCAGCCGCACCATTTTTTTGTTAGAGAACCAATCGATATTTCACAATATCAAGATAGAGAAGGCGCTGGCCGAGAGCCTTCCCCCCATAAGCGGGGATGCCCAACAGTTAAACCATGTATTTATGAATATTATTTTAAACGGGGCGGACGCATTGGAGGGAAACGGCGTTTTGAGTATTAAAACCTGGCATGCGGCGGAGAAAAACAGGATCTGCATCGAAATCTCTGATACGGGCCCGGGCATCCCCGATGATGTGCTGCCCCATATATTTGAGCCGTTTTATACCACCAAGGAACAGGGCAAGGGCACCGGCCTGGGGTTGAGCATGGTATATGGCATTCTTGAGAGCCATGGCGGCACCATCCGGGCGGAAAGCAAGGGCGGTGAGGGGACCCTGTTTCATATTGAACTTCCTGTGATGGAACAGACAAGGAAAGACGAAAAAATTGGCTGAATCGTTGGCTGAATATAAAATTTTGGTGGTTGATGACGAGCGCAGTATCCGGGAAGGCGTGGAGCGGGTATTGAGCCGCATGGGATGTGAAGTGACCACGGCTCAGAATGGTAAAGAGGGCCTTGATATTTTAAAGCGCGAAGCGGTCTCAATTGCCATTCTGGATTTGAAGATGCCGGGAATGGACGGTATGGAGCTCCACCAGCGCATCCGGGAGATCGATGAGCGGATTGTGGTTATTATCATTACCGGCTATGCCACGATTGAAACCGCCATCAATGCCATGAAACAGGGGGCATATGATTTTATTCCGAAACCCTTTGAGCCGGATCATTTAAAGATTGTCGTCAACCGGGCCATCGAAAAAATCCGGCTTTCCCGGGAGGCTGAAAAGCTGCAGGCCGAACGGGAGCGGACCCTAATCGATCTGGACCGGGAAAAAAGCCGGACACGGACGATTATCGAATCGCTTCCCATCGGGGTCGTCGTCACCAATACGGCGGGCGAAGTGGTGCTAAAGAACCCGGCTTTTATGCAAAGCCTCGAGCTGTCCTCGGATCCCGAAGCCGGCGCGTTGATCGATGCCTGCGTGGCCGATGAGGGGTTCTGCAGCTTTGTCCGGGAAATTTCCACTGGCAGCCGCGGAATCGAGGGGGAGGTCCCCACCTATGAATTGTGCGTCTCCGAGAATAAATACCTGCTCTCCCGGGGGCGCCCCGTGATGAATGAAAAGAACGAATGCATGGGGGCAGTGGTCACCCTTTCCAACATTACCAGCCTTAAAATGCTTGATCAGCTGAAATCCGAGTTTGTGGCCAAAGTCTCCCACGAGCTCCGCTCCCCCCTGTCAACCATCCATGAACAACTGGCCACGGTTTTGAAAGACATGGCGCTCGAGGGGGCAGAGGTGGATCATGATCTTATTACACGCGCCAAGGAGAAGACCAATGCGTTGATTTCACTGATCAGCGATTTGCTGGATCTCTCCCGGATCGAGTCCGGCTCGCTCACGGAAAACAAGAAGCCGGTCCAGGTGACCGAGTTGCTCTCAAGCATCGTTGATTTTTTGGACAGCCGGGCCACGGCAAACGGCCAGTCGCTTTTTTTTCAGGGAGGCGCGGAGGATATCCCGGAGATCACGGCCGATCCCATGGCACTGGAGAGCATATTCGGCAATTTGGTGACGAATGCCATTAATTATACCCCCGAGGGCGGAGAGATAACAGTCTCTGTGGAAACCGTGGATCATCAGATAAAAGTGACCGTCTCGGATACCGGATTCGGTATTGATGAAAAACACCGGGCCAAAATTTTTGAGCGCTTTTACCGGGTGAAAGACGAAAATACCCGACATATTACCGGAACTGGCCTTGGGCTGCCCATTGTTAAAGGGCTGGTGGATAGTATGGGCGGAAAAATCGAACTCGACAGCCAACCCGGCAAAGGCTCGGTATTTACGGTTTTTCTACCGTTGGAGTCGGGGGCCGGCAGGGGGGAGGCCGGTTAGGATAAAACCCGGCCGGTCAGCGCATTTTTAAAATCCTCCGGATTTACGTCGACACCGGTCCAGAGGGACAGGCTGTTTCGCGCCTGATGGATAAGGGTGGGCAGACCGTCCATGAACCGGATGTTGGCGCCTTTCGCCAGCGTTTCCCATATGTTCGGCGCTCGGCCGTAGTTTAGGTCAAAGACCAGTTCGCAGCCCGGAACATCCATCTTTTCGACCAGTTCAGCCATCTCCCGGGATTCTGCCCGACTCGAAACCGTGGTGGCATTGACGATGAGATGGGCAGGGACCGGATTATTGGCCAAATCCTCGAGTGACATGGGGGTCCCCCGGACACGGCCGGCGACGTTTTTGGTTTTGGCGGTGTTTCGACCGGCAATGAATATCTGTTCCGCTTTTAGCCATTTCAATACAAAGGCGACAGCCTTTGCCGCCCCGCCGGCACCCAGAATAAGCGCTTTTTTGCCCGCCGGGTTAAAGGCGGTCTCCTCCAGGGCCTCCATGATGCCGATGGCGTTAGTGTTGTAGCCCTTTAACTGGCCTCCGTTAATGGCGATGGTATTGATGGCGCCGATAATGTTGGCGCTTTCCGAGAGGGCATCAATGTAGGGGATCATGGCCTCTTTATACGGCACGGCGATATTGGCGCCGGCGATATTCAATATTTTGAGGCTTCGCACCGCCTCGCCGAGGTGTTTGGCTTCGACCCGAAACGGGACATACGTCGCATTGAGACCGATTTTTGTCATCACGCGGTTAAAGACGGTCGGTGATTTGGATGCAAAGACCCGGTGGTCGCTGATAATACAAAAAACGCGGTGCAATTGGTCGTCTATATGGGACATAGGGATTTTCCGGCACGATCGGGAGGCGCCTTCATAGTTGATCCGGTACCCATTTGTGCGATCTTTTTATTAAAAAAATAAAGCCGCTGGAGCTAAAGAGGCGATCATTCCTCCAGCGGCGTCAACCATTGCCGCCTGATTTCTAAAACCTAAATCGAGCGTTTCAATTTAGGTAAAAATCAGGCATGCCGAACGAATATTATGTCATGCCCAGCAGGCTTTTCACGGAATCCAGAATATCATCCGCCGATGCGGGCTTGGGTAGGTAGTCATCGGCCTCCGTGCTCATGCCGTCATAATGGGAGTACCGGGTGGAGGAGACATGATCGGCGACGGCCGTCAACAGGAGAATCGGGATATCCGCGTACTGCTCATCCCTCTTTAATTCGGAGCATACCTTATAACCATCCTTTTCAGGCATCATCACATCCAGGACAATTGCATCCGGCGGATTCGCTTTAACCTTATCCATGCCCTCAACGCCGTCATAGGCGACTTCCACATCAAATCCGGCCTTTTCGAGATTTTTTTTCACGATCGAGACGAAATCCGGCTCATCATCAACCACAAGAATTGTTTTTTTATCGGACATCTCTATTTCCTCCTTTTGGCTCCAGATGTCTGGGATGGTTACTTCGGGCTATCTATGTTAAATATATTGTATATAATCTCAACAAATGAATCAATCAATTTTCGGGCGCGGATACAATCCGGCGCGTTCAACGATTTCCGGAACCTTGCCCTCCCACTCGATGGCCATGATATGAAACCCGTGAACGCCTTCCACGGATTTCAACCGTTCAATGCTCTCCACACAAATATTGATGCCTTCTTCGGGCTGCTTTTCCTTTGGGGTATCGGACATGCGCTTGACCACCTCATCGGGAACGTCCATGCCCGGCACCCGCTTTTTCATGAATTTGGCCATGCCGGCGGACTTAAACGGGGTGACGCCGGCCAGGATGTGGACCTTTTCATGAAGGCCGCGGTCGCAAACGCCCTTCATCCATTCTTCAAACTTATCCAGGTTGTAGATGCACTGGGTTTGGATAAACTCCGTGCCGGCCGCTACTTTTTTAGCCAGCCGCGGCACCCGGATCTCAAACGGGTCGGCGAACGGATTGGCGGCAGCGCCCACGAACATATTGGGGGGGCGCTTGATTTCCGCTCCGCCCAAAAATTTCCCCTCGTCGCGCATCATGCGGACGGTCTGAACCAGCTGCATGGAGTCGATGTCATGGACATTCTGCCCCTGCGGACAGTCGCCGAAGCTCTGGTGATCGCCGGAGAGGCAGAGCATGTTCGGGATGTCAAAGGAGGCTGCCCCCAGGATATCGCTTTGAATGGCAATCCTGTTGCGGTCCCGGGTGACCATTTGCAGCACCGGTTCAACCCCCATGAGCTTTAAATGAATACAGGCCGCCATGCTGCATAGCCGGGTGACGGATGTCTGGTTGTCCGTGACATTTACCGCATCCACATAGTCTTTGATCATTTCCGCTTTTTCTTTGATGGCTTCGGGATCGCTGCCGCGTGGGGGGCCGCACTCCGATGTCACAGCCAAGTGGCCTTCCGATAGAATCCGTTGCAGTTTGCTCCGCGCTGTATCGCTCATATTTGTAGATCCTCCCTGACAACTTTACGGGGGCCGCCGGCCCTGTCTGTAGACCAGTCCTTTATTTCCAGAAGTTTTTCGTAATCCTCAAGTCTGCCCAAGGCTTTCAATCGGTCAATGATCAGCTGCCAGGCACAGTCCAGTTCGGGATTGACCTCACATTTTCCGTTGCTGGAGCCGCCGCAGGGGCCGTTTAAAAGCCGTTTGGCGCAGCGCGCGATCGGGCATATGCCGCCTGTATAGGCCAGAATGCAGGTGCCGCAGGCTTGGCAGCGCTCGCTCCATCGGCCGCGTTCTTCCGTAGCCCCCAGAAAACAGGTGTTAACCCCCGGATAGACGCGCTGGGAATGGTATTTTTCCGCCACAAACTGGACCCCCACGCCGCAGGCAAGGGAGACGATGGCGTCATACTGGTCGGCGACATCCCGGATCTCCTCCAGGTATTCGTGGTCACACTGCCGCTCCAGGGTAATCTCGTCTATTTTAACCTCCCTGCCCTGGTTTAAGAAATACATCCGAAGGGCCGAGGCCAGAATACCGACTTCTTTTTTCCCCCCTGCTTCACAGACGGTGACGCATTCATTGCATCCCAGGATCAGGAGCTTGCCGCAGTCATCGACATATCCGATAATTTCTTCGATGGGCTTCTTTTCGGCGATAATCATGGATGACCTCACTATTTATAATCTATTTTATGCCGCATGCTTTTTTTGCCTTCTGATTGGATTCGGCCCCAGCGCCTTGATTTTTTCATAGATCTCTTCGGCGTACTTGGCGAATAAAGGGCCGTCCCCTGAAGAGAGGTTGTACATCATCGCCCGCTCGCCGCCTATACCAATGGTATCGAGCACTGTTTGGGCCTGTTCCACATGTCTGCGGGCACGAAAGTTCCCTGTTTTGAAATGACACTCGCCCTCCCTGCAGCCAATCACGCAAACGCCATCGGCGCCTTTCTCAAATGCCCGAAGGATATGAATAATATCTACCTTTCCGGAGCATGGCACCCGGATGATCCGGAGGCTGGTCGGGTAAGTCAGTCGCATCGAACCTGCCAGGTCCGCAGCTGAGTATCCTCAGTAGTTGCAGCAGAATGCGAGAATGATGGGTTCGAATACTTCACTCATGGGATGTCCTCCAATAATGCGTCCACTTTGCTTAATAGTTGCTCGTCTTCATACCAGGATAGTTCAATCGCCTTGGCCGGGCATTCCGCGGCGCATGCGCCGCATCCCTGGCAAAGGGCGTCGTCGATTTCACTGACCCCGTCCTCATTAATCCGCGGCACTCCATAGGGGCAGGTGCGAACACATATCAGACAGGCCGTGCATTTATCCGGGTCCACTTTGGCCGTTACCGCAGACAGGGTGAGGTGTGGCTGGATAAGAAAGGTCGTTGCCCGGGCGGCGGCGGCCAAAGCCTGGGCGATGGACTCGGAAATCAGCTGGGGGCTGTGGGCGGTGCCGCAGACAAAAATCCCTTCCGTCTCCAGGTCTATTGGGCGAAGCTTGGCATGGGCTTCAATGAAGTAGTCCTCCGAATTTCTGCCCAGTTTCATGATCGAGGCGAGCTCTTCGGTGTCGGCTGCCCGCATTCCGGTGCTCAATGCCAGGATATCGGCATCCACAGCGATATCCCGATCCAGAATGGGATCATGGAACGTAACGGATACCCCCTCGTCAGTCGAGGCGACCTCAGGCGGGGCCTCCGGATCAAAACGGGAGAAGATGACCCCCAGTTTTCTGGCTTCCGTATAGTAGTCCTCGAGGCGTCCATAGGTCCGGATATCGCGGTAAAGGATGTAGACCTGGGCGTCCGGGTTTAATTTTTTGATATGGATGGCGTTTTTTATGGCGCTTTGGCAGCAGACCCGGGAGCAGCCGGGATTCTCTTCGTTCCTGGAGCCCACGCATTGAATCATCACGACCCGGTCAGGATCCCCGAGATCCCCGTCTTCGAGCTTTTCAGCCAATTCAATCTGGGTGAGGACATGGGGATTTTCCCCATACAGGTACTCCTTGGGCCGATATTCGTTGGCGCCGGTGGCCACGATTACGACGCCGTGGTCGATTTTTCGTTCATACATCCCGGGGCCGACGAGCACCTCGGTGGTGAAGTTGCCCTTAAAGCCTGAGAAGTCGACGATCAGGGAATTGGTCAGAACCTGGATATGGCTGTGGTTTTTTACACGCTCGCCCAGTTCTGAGACATAGGATTGAATATCAGCGCCTTCTATGGTTTTTGTCAGCCGGTTGCAAAGACCGCCGAGTGCCGACTCCTTTTCTATCAGCACCACGTCATATCCCTGGTCGGCGATGCCCAGGGCGGCGTTCATTCCGGCCACCCCCCCGCCGATTATCAATGCCCTTCGGGTGACAGGGATTTGGCGTTCCTTGAGGGGCCTCAAGGAGGCAGCCCGGGCAACCGACATGCGAACCAGCTCCTTGGCCTTTTGCGTGGCTTTTTCCGGGTCATCCGGGTGCACCCAGGAGTCCTGGTTCCGGATATTGGCCATTTCAAAAAGATATTTGTTCAGTCCGCATTTTTCCAGGGTATCCATGAATATCGGCTCGTGGGTTTTCGGGGTGCAGGAGGAGACCACGACGCGGTTGATATTATTCTCCACCAGGGTTTCTTTCATCTTGTCCTGGGCGTCCTGACTGCAGGTGAAGAGATTCTCGCCCGCGTAGACCACGTGCGGCAGGGTGGCGGCATACTCCCGAACCGCCGGGACATCGACAACACCGGCAATATTGATGCCGCAGTCGCAGACAAAAACCCCGATCCGCGGTTCTTCGCCTTCAACATCCTTTTCTTCCGGTATTTCGACCGTCTTCGTCCTTGTCCCCCGGGCAGCGGCCAGATCTCTGCCGGCGGCACAGGCGGCAGCGCTGGCTTCGGTAACGGAGCTCGGAATATCCTTTGGCCCCTGGAAGGTCCCACAGGCAAAAACGCCCGGCCGGCTGGTGGATACCGGTTCAAAGGGGGAGGTGACGGCAAAGTTGTACTGATCCAGCTCGATATCCAGCCGTCTGGCATTTTCAATGGTGGCGGGCGACACCTGCATGCCGACGGAGAGGACCACCATGTCGAATTCCTCTTTTACCAGCTCGCCGTTTTCTTTGGCAAAGCGAAGGATCAGGCTTCCGGGGGTTTCGGCTTCATTAATGGTATGGACCCGCGCTTTTTCAAACCGGACGCCGATTTCCTCCTTGGCCCTTAGATAATACTTCTCATAATCCTTGCCGAATGTCCGGATATCCATGTTGAAGATAACCGCGTCCAGTTCCTCCTTGGCATGCTCTTTGGCGATCATGGCCTCTTTTATGGCATACATGCAGCAGACCGATGAGCAGTAACCGTTGCCGCAGCGATTGGTATCCCTTGATCCGATGCATTGGAGCCAGGCAATTTTTTTCGGCTCCTTATGGTCCGATGGCCTCACCAAATGGCCCATCGTAGGGCCTGATGCGCTTAAAAACCGTTCGAATTCAAGGCTGGTGATCACGTTTGGGTGGCTCTTATAACGATAGGTATCCTCCAGCGTGGACGGATCGAAAACCTCGTTGCCGGCAGAGAGAACAACCGAGCCCACCTCCAGATCTTCATCAACGGCTGTTTGCGTATGGTCGATGGCCCCTGCCAGGCAGGCGTCCACGCATCGGTAGCACTCCGAGCAGATGCCGCATTTCAGGCACCGGTCGGCTTCAATTTGGGCTTCGGACTCATCGTATCCGAAGGATACCTCAAGGAAGTTGCACTCCCGGGCCTCCGGCTCAAGACAACGGACCGGTACGCGCGGTTTATGGGGCTCATCAATGGCATCCGGCTTTTCATACGTCCAGTCTTTCTCACGGCCCTCGTAAAGATCCTTACCGTCGATGTATCGGCAGATGCTTTCCGCGGCCTCTTTCCCGCAGGCGACGGCTTCGACTACGGATTTGGGCCCGTAGAACACATCTCCGCCGGCGAATACCCATTCAATGGGTGTTTGGAGGGTTACGGGGTCGGCCTCCAGGCCGCCGGCTTTGGAAACGGGGATATTCTGATCGGTAATGCCGGAAAGCTCCGCCTTTTGGCCGATAGCGATGATTACCGTATCGCCGAAATAGGACTGGCAGGCATTCTCATCGTATTTTGGCGAAAAACGGCCATTTTCATCAAAAACGGCCGTGCAGGTTTTAAACTCTATGCCTGAAAACCGGTTGTTCTTGTCAATAAAAAAGGACTTGGGGCCGAAACTGTTGATAATTTCGATATTACTCTCCAGGGCTTCCCGGATTTCATGCGCCCAGGCCGGCATCTCCTCGCGGGTTTCCAGGCAAACCATTTTTACGTTCTCCGCCCCTTTGCGTTTGGCGGTGAGCGCAACATCAATAGCCACATTACCGCCCCCGATCACGAGGACATCCTTGCCAACGGCAGTTTCTTCACCCATGGCCGTGGCCCGCAAAAAATCAACGCCCTGGAGAACGCCCGCCGCATCCTCGTTTTCCACGCCCAAGCGGCGGCCACCGTGCAGGCCGATGCCCAGAAAAACGGCGGCATACCCATCGGCCTGCAGGCTGTCCAGGGTAATGTCGCCGCCAAAGGAGACCCCGGTTTTTATAGTGCCCCCCATCTTTTCGATGACGCCTATCTCGTTTGCCAGAATGTCCCGCGGCAGCCGGTATTCCGGTATTCCAACGGCCATCATGCCGCCTTTTACCGGGAGTTTTTCGAAAATAGTGACCGAATAGCCCTCGCGCCTCAAGAAATAGGCGGCGGCAAGTCCGGCCGGACCGGAGCCGATGACGGCGATTGTTTCATCCCGCTCTTCCGGGATCTCCGGCACGTACAGGCTGTCCTGGCTGTTTTCCCAGTCCGCCAAAAACCGGTGAAGCTCCCGGATGGCCAGGGGTTCGTCGTAGTCGCCCCGGGTGCAGATGTCCTCACACGGATGATGGCAGACCCGGCCGCAAATGCCGGGAAACGGGTGGTCCTGTTTGAATAGCCTGAGGGCCTCTTCATATCTTTTTTCCCTGATAAGGGCGATGTAGCCCTGGATGCTGACATGGGCGGGGCAGGTGGCTTTGCAGGGCGCCGTGCCCCGCTTGCTGATGGCATAGGCGCCTGGAATGGCCTGGGCATATTTTTTGTAAATGGCCTTGCGGGTGGTGAGCCCCTGGTCGTATTCATTGGGAATCTCGATGGGGCAAACCTCGGTGCATTCCCCACAGCTGGTGCACTTTGATGTGTCTATATATCTGGGCTCCTGGTGCACCCGGGCGGTGAAATGGCCCGGCTCGCCTTCCAGGCCCATGAGTTCTGTTCCGGTTCTAAGCTCAATGTTCAAGTGCCGGCCGACCTCGACCAGTTTCGGCGAGATGATTCACATGGCACAGTCATTTGTGGGGAATGTCTTGTCCAGCTGGGACATCATTCCGCCAATGGCTGAAGACTTCTCAAGCAGATACACATAGTATCCGGCGTTGGCCAGATCGAGGGCGGACTGCATGCCGGCGATGCCGCCGCCAACCACCATTGCCGATCCGAATGTTTGCCCGCCTTTTTCATTTGCCGTATGCTGTGTCATCAAAGATACTCCTGCTTTATTTGATCCCGTGAATAATGTCGGGGAGTTTGTGCTCCCAACCTATGGTGGCAATCAGGGCGCCGCTGAACCGAGCGGCCTTAAGCGCCCTGACGGTTTCGACGGCAACGTGGGTGCATTCTTTCGTTTTATCCGGAGCTTTCTGGATTTTCTGGATCAGCTCATCCGGAATATGCACGTTGGGCATGTTTCGGGCCATGTAACGGGCCATGCCCACGGATTTCAACAATACAACCGTAGGAATAACAAAAACATCCCGGTCGGCCAGTTTTTTGACAAAGGGCTCAATGGCATCCGGCACGAAGACGGGGGGAGTGATTAAGAAGCGGACGCCGGCATCGATTTTTCGTTTGGCTGCGTCAGCCTCCCGATCCAGCTCATTACCGGAGAGTCCGGCATTGGCAGTCGCCCCCATGAAAAAATCCGGCTTGCCGTCCAGCTCGATGCCGGCCATATCCCTTCCCGTCTGCAGCTCGGTAACTGCGGTAAGCAGGTCATCGATGGTGATGTCATATACCGCCGCCGCCTGGTGGTGGTCTCCGTAGCTGGGATCCTCGCCGGTGACCGCCATTATATTTTCGATGCCGCAGGCATAGGCGGACAGAAGGTCCGCCTGCAGGGCAATTCGATTCCGGTCCCGGCAGCACACCTGCATGATCGTCTCCATCCGCTTGTTCTGCAGCATCATCGCCGATCCCAGAGCGCTCATCCGCATAACGGCATTGCTCATCTCCGGGATGACAAACGCGGTGATATCCTCTTTTACCTTGGCGGCGTTGTCTATCATGGGGGAAATATTAACGCCTTTAGGGGGTTCGATTTCAGCAAGAAGAGTAAATTCTCCGGCTTCGAGTCTACGTTTCAACTGCATTTTTTCCTCCAGGGGTGCGTCTGGTATGGATAAGGCGGCATAATCTCGGAATTGTCAAAGGTTTATGGAAACAAAGTTACATTTTAGATACTAAAAATTTAAAACACTGTCAATAGCCGTGAACATTATTTTTTCTCTATAAACAGGGCATTTGATTGCAAACAGGGATACACCCCCCGGCACTTTATCCGATCTGGTGGCCCTCAAAAACAAAAGATGCCATCCCCATGCGGTATCCGCTATCCGCCCGTATTTTTTTCACCCTGTAAAAAAAATCGGCACGCAAAGGGCTGGGCCCCTTTCCCCTTTCCCCTTTCCCCTTTTTCCCCTGAGGCTGCTTAAACGCCCTCAGGTTTAAACCTGGCAAAAGAATTGCATTCCTGATTTATCGTAAAACTGTTTAAGGATAGGGGGACGGTGGATCTGTTATTGACCGGTAAAAATTTATGGCATATGCTTAAAATTACAACTCTGTTATCACCACCCGCTCTGCCAGGGGGCTTTGATGAGCCTTAGAATCGGTTTCTATATTTGCCATTGCGGAATGAATATCGCGGCAAACGTACGGGTTGAAGAAGTCGCCGAATATGTGCGCCACTTGAAAAATGTCACGGTTTCCCGGGACTACAAGTTCATGTGTTCGGACCCCGGCCAGGAACTCATTGAAAACGATATCCGTGAATATGGGCTAAACCGGGTGGTGGTGGCCTCCTGCTCCCCCCGTTTACACGAAAAAACCTTTCAGGGGGCCTGTCAACGGGCGGGGTTGAATCCGTATTATTTTCAGATGGCCTCAATGCGGGAACAGGTCTCCTGGGTGACCAAAGACCCGGATGTCGCGACACAGAAGGCCAAGACCCTTGCGGCGGCCGCGGTCAGCCGGGTACAGTTCCATTATCCCCTGCAAACCCGAGAAGTTGCAGTTCATCCGGATATGATGGTGGTAGGCGGAGGCATCGCCGGTATGCAGGCGGCCCTTGATCTTGGCAATGCGGGCCATAAGGTCTACCTGGTGGAAAAGGATACCACCATCGGCGGGCACATGCTGCAGTTTGACAAGACCTTTCCGACGCTTGACTGTGCCGCCTGTATCGGTACCCCGAAGATGGTGGAGGTGGCCCAGAACGAAAACATTGAGCTTCTGTCATATTCCGAAGTCCGGGAGGTCGAGGGATATATCGGCAACTACACGGTTACCGTACGCCGCAAGCCCAGGTATGTCCTCGAAGGGGTTTGCACGGGCTGCGGGGAATGTATGGACGTTTGTCCGGTCTCAATGCCAAGTCAATGGGATGAAGGGCTTTCTCAGCGCAAGGCCATCTATCGCTCTTTTCCTCAGGCGGTGCCGATTACCTATGTGATTGAGAAGATGGACCGGCCGCCCTGTACCATCAGCTGTCCGGCGGGCGTCAATGTCCAGGGCTATGTCCAGTTGATCGGGCAGGGCAAATACAGGGAGGCCGTCCGGTTGATAATGGAGCGGCTGCCGCTGCCCGGCGTGTTGGGTCGGGTCTGTCCGCATCCATGTGAGGCGTCATGCCGGCGGGCCGAAGTCGACAGCCCGATCGCCATTCGGGAATTGAAGCGTTTTGCCGTGGATCAGGTGGATTTTTCCGAACTGCCCGTTCCGGAAATCAAGGATCGGCCGGAGAAAATCGCGGTTATCGGCTCCGGGCCGGCGGGCCTGACCGCTGCCTATTACCTGCGGCTAAAGGGCTACCAGGTCACCGTTTTTGAAGGCGAAGCGGTTTTGGGCGGCATGCTTCGGCTGGGTATCCCCGAGTATCGGCTTCCTCCGGCCGTTCTGGACCGGGAGATCGACTATCTTTTGAAAACCGGCATCCAAACCCGGTGCAAAATCTGGCTGGGTAAAGATATCACCTTTAACAGCCTCAAGGCGGAAGGCTTTTCCGCCGTATTTATGGGAACCGGTGCCCATCTTCCCCTGCGGATGGGAATTCCGGGGGAGGATATCGGCGCGGGCATAATGGAGGCAACGGCGTTTCTCCGCCGGATAAACCTGGGAAAGGCTCCGGAGACGGGCAAGTCGGTGGTGGTGGTGGGCGGCGGGAACGCGGCCGTTGATGCCGCCCGTTCAGCCAGACGCCTGGGGGCGCAGTCGGTTACCGTGGTATATAGACGGTCCCGGCGTGAAATGCCTGCCTATGACGAAGAGATCGAGTGTGCCGAAGCAGAGGGCGTCCATATATCCTACCTGACCGCCCCGGTTCGAATCATCGAAGAAAATGGGCGGGCGGCGGCGTTTGAGTGTATCCGCACGGAATTGGCCCCCCCGGATCAAACCGGCCGTCGTCGACCGCTCCCCATTGAAGGCTCGGAGTTTGAAATGCCGTGTGATCTCGTTATCCCGGCGATCGGCCAAATCACCGGGCTGGCGGACCAGCAGCCGGCCACGGAACTTGAGACATCGAGACGCGGTACCATTATGGTTGCGCCTGAAACCCTTCAGGCCTCCATACCGTATGTTTTTGCCGGCGGGGATGCGGTTACTGGCCCGGCTTCAGTGATAGAAGCGGTTGCCGAGGCCCACCGGGCCGTGGAAGCCATTGATCGATATATAAGTGGGGAGGATCTGGCGGCATATGCGGCAAACCTGTCGGAAAAACCGGCACCGGGTACTGAATGGATGCCGGTATCAGAAGATACGGCGCCGATGCCAAGGCGTGCGCCCGAACGCCGGGAAGCCGCGAGTCGCACCCATTCCTTCGAAGAGGTCAACTCAGGCTTTCTTGAGGCCGATGCCCGGAAGGAGGCCGGTCGGTGCTTGAACTGCGGTGGATGCTGTGAATGCATGCAGTGTGTGAACGTTTGTCAGGCAAACGCCATCGATCATCGGATGGAGGAGGAGATACGCGAAATAAGGGTTGGCAGCATTATTATCGCCACGGGCTATGACCAGATGGATCCAAGCCCGATGGTGCCATACGGATACGGCAAATATCCGAATGTCTATACGGGCCTGGAGTTTGAGCGGCTCACCAATGCGACCGGGCCCACCGGCGGTGAGATTCTTATGCGCGACGGCGACGGTAAGTTTACCCGGCCACCGGAGAGCGTGGCCATTCTCCACTGTGTCGGCAGCCGGGACGTCAACTATCACGAGTACTGCTCCCGCGTCTGCTGTATGTATGCCCTGAAATTTGCCCATCTGATCAAGGACAAAGTGGGCCGCGATACCCGGGTTTACGATTTCTATATTGACCAGCGGTGCTTCGGCAAGGGCTATGAGGAGTTCTATCGCCGGTGCCAGGAGGAGGGCACCCGGTTTATCCGGGGCAGGGTCGCTGAAATTACCGATGAGGCGAGAACACCGGAGGAGTCGGGCAGGCTCATCGCCGTTGCCGAGGATACGCTGCTCGGCCGCCCTGTACGGGTGCCGGTGGATATGGTGATTCTCTGTGCAGCCATAGAAGCCCGGCCGGATGCTCTGCAGGTTGGACGGACGTTTGGGGTAAGCGTGGGCGCTGATGGTTTTTTTCTGGAGGCGCATCCCAAACTGGGGCCGCTGGATACGGCAACCGGCGGTGTATTTATTGCGGGCGCCTGCCAAGGGCCTAAGGATATTACCGACAGCGTCGCCCAGGCTTCCGGTGCCGCCGCAAAGGCGCTGTCCCTTGCCACTCGCGGTAAAGTCCAGATACCTTCGGCCATCTCCTGGATCGATCCCGATCTTTGCGCCGGATGTCAGATGTGTATGGCGGTTTGTCCCTATTCGGCCATTGAGTTTGACGGCCGTCGGAAGATCGCGGTCGTAAACGAGGCGGTCTGCAAAGGCTGCGGCAGCTGTGCGGCCATCTGTCCCAGCGGGGCGGCGCAAATCCGGCATTTCAGGGAAAAACAGGTCATGTCGGAGCTTGATGGGTTGTTTAATGCTATTTATGCAATCGATCAATGATTTAATAGAACTCGGTTGAGGAGGCCCCATGGAAGAAGAATTCGAGCCCACCATTATCGCGTTCGTCTGCAACTGGTGTACATATACCGCGGCCGACCTGGCTGGCACATCGCGGTTGGTCTATCCGCCGAACGTCCGGCTGATCCGGGTGATGTGCACCGGCATGGTGGACCCCAAATATATCATCAAGGCGTTTCTCGAGGGGGCGGACGCGGTTCTGGTCAGCGGCTGTCATCCGGGCGACTGCCATTACATCAACGGCAACCTAAAGGCGCGTCGCCGGATGCGGCTTTTAAAGGAGGTCCTCTCCGTCTTTGGGATCGAACCCGAAAGGCTGCGGCTGACATGGATCGGGGCCAGTGACGGGATCGAATTCGCGGATACCATCAAGGAAATGGTGGCGCAGGTAAAGAGGATCGGACCCAATGCATGCAAGCATCAAACGGTGGTTTAGTTTGTGGACAACGGAGTGGATGAATGACTGACTGGTACAAAATCGACAGGCAGGGGGGGGATCGCCTCACGGATATCCGTCAATTTTTAAAATCGGTGCTCGGGCTGGAATCTGTCAGCGCCATGCTGGTCCCCCGGCAGCTGCCAACGAAAGATGCCGTAATGCCGTCGCTGGTATCCCGCCCGGTGCTTTTGGATGACGCCGATCCCCTGGCGCCCGCCTTTGCCGTTAATTCGGCCAAGAACATCTCCCAATTGACCCGCAAGGGGCTGGATGCAAACATTGCGGCCGTATTGCGCCCCTGTGAGATCCGTGCCCATATCGAGCTGGTCAAGCTGCATCAGAGCGCCAGTGAACCGGTCCTCATTATCGGTATGGACTGTCTGGGCGCCTTTTCCAATCGTTGCTATCAGGCCTTTCTGGAAGAAAACGAGGGACCGGCAAGCGAAGCCTTTTGCAGGGCCAGGCTTTCGGGTGCCGAACCGTCAAATACGGTTGAAATCAGCCCGGCCTGCCGGATGTGCGAGCAGCCGATCCCCGAGGGGGCCGATATTATCCTCGGGCTCTACGGGATATCGCTGGATGAGGGGCTTTTTTTGCAGGCCCGTACGGAGCGCGGAAAAGAGGTCCTTGATAACATCGGCGCCAGGGGCGCAAAAGCCCCGGAACAACGGGAGCAGGTGGTGCAATCGTTGATAAAAGAGCGAACTGACAAGCGGGACCAGGTGTTTGAGGAAACGGCCGCCGCAGTCAACACGATCGAAAAGCTATCCGAATATCTCTCCGGATGCGTCAACTGCTATAACTGTCGGGTGGCCTGTCCGGCTTGCTATTGCCGGGAATGCGTTTTCACCACGGACGTGTTTGACCATGACCCCCTCCAATACCTGAAGTGGAGCGAGCGAAAGGGCGCGCTCAAAATGCCTACGGATACGATTTTTTATCATATCACCCGGCTCGTGCACATGGGCACGGCCTGCGTGGGGTGCGGCCAGTGTGCCAATGCCTGCCCAAACGATATTCCTTTGACCCAGCTCTTCCGCATGGTGGCGCACCGCACCCAGGCCGCATTTGACTACCAGGCCGGGCGCAGCGCGGATGAGCCGCCGCCGCTTACGATTTTCAAAGAAGAAGAGTTCGACGAAATCGTCGGTTTAGGCTCATGACGGAGGCATTGTAATGGCAGAAAAATCCGGATCCGCACTGGTCATTGGGGCAGGCATCAGCGGCCTCCGGTCGGCAATCGATCTGGCAGAGACCGGCTACCATGTATTTTTGGTGGACAAAGCCCCGCATATCGGCGGGATACTCGAGCAGCTGGATCACCAGTTTCCCACCAACCGCTGCGGGATGTGCAAACTGCTGCCCGCGGTGGAGCCGGACCAGGCCAGTCAGCAATGTTTGAGGCGGGGGCTTTTTCATGGCAACATTGAGATTCTTGCATCCGCCGAGGTTATGGATATCTCTGGCGAGGCGGGCAACTTTTGCGCCACGCTGCACCAGCATCCCACTTTGGTGGACCCGAACCGGTGCATGGGGTGCGGCCAATGCGCCGAGGCCTGCCCCGTTGAAGTCAAGGATACATTCAATGCCGGATTATCGACCCGAAAGGCCATATATCAGCCGGCGCCGCAGGCGCTGCCCGGCACCCATGTGATTGATCTTTCGGCATGCACCCACTGCGGCGAATGCGTCTCGGTTTGTCCGACCGGCGCGATTCGAATGGCAGCCGCGGATCGGAAAAAGTTTAAAATCCTTGTGGCTGATGAGGCATCGAGCGTTCGGGAGCAACTGCAGACGCTCATGGCCGGGGAGGGGTTTCTCGTGGATACGGCCGAATCCGGGGAGGCCGCCCTGGAAAAGTTGAAATCCGAGGCCTTCCACCTGGTGCTTTTGGATATCAAGATGCCGGATATGGAAGGCGTGGATGTATTGAAAGAGGCCCTGGCGGTTCAGCCGTCGTTGCAGGTCGTGATGACCACCGCTTGCGCAGCCGTCCAGAGCGCGGTTGAGTCCATTAAGGCGGGGGCGGCGGATTATCTGGTTAAGCCCTTTTCGGAGGATTTTCTTTTGCCCCAAATCTATCGGTTCTATGAGGAAAGCGGAAAGGGCCGGCAGCGCGAGTTGAGCGTGGGGGCCGTCATCATTGCCACCGGCTGTCGGTATTTTAATCCGGCAGAGGGAAAGGATATTTTCGGCTATGGGCTATACCCGGATGTCGTCACCCACCTGGCGTTTGAACGGCTGATCAGCGGCACCGGCCCTTTCGGGGGGCGGCTGGTAAGGCCGTCGGATCGGCGGCCCGTCAACAAAATCGCCTGGATCCAGTGCGTGGGCTCAAGGGATCTGCAGACCGATTCGGATTTCTGCTCCAGCATCTGCTGCATGTCGGCTGTCAAAGAGGCGATGCTGGCCCGGGAAATAGGCGGGGGGCAGGTGGAAACCGTTATCTTCCATATGGATTTGCGGGTGTTTGAAAAACCGTTTCAACAATACCTGGACGATGCCAAACGCTCGGGTGTTCGGTTTCAGCGCTGCCGGGTGCATTCCGTTGCGTGTTCAGAGGATGGGGCGCGCCTGGCCATCCGATATGTGGATATGGATGGCGCCCGTGAAGCCCTCTTCGATCTCGTGGTTTTGTCCGTCGGCCAACGGCCGGCCGAGGACGCCGAAAAATTTTCGGAAATGCTGGGACTGGAGCTAAACCCGTGGGGGTATCTCGCCCCCCGGCCCTTCTCCCTCACAGAGACTTCAGCCCCTGGTGTTTTCCTCGGCGGGGCGGTCTCCGGCTTAACCGATATCAATGATGCGGTGATACGGGCGGGGGCGGCGGCCTGCGGCGCCTCTAAAGCCATACACAAGAGCGGCGGCAGTCTGGAAACGGTCGAGTCAGCAGATGATGGGCGGGACCGGGATATCAACCGGGAAGAGCCGAATATACTGGTTATTCTATGTGTCTGCGGGGACCGGCTCAAAGCGCTGATCGATATGGACGTCCTTCTTGACCGGATACAAACGGAGCCGGCGGTTTCCCAATGTCTTGAGGTGGACGGACTTTGCAGCCCCGACGGATGGGCAAAAATGCTGGAAGAGTTAAAGGACAAACCCGTCAACCGCATTCTGCTGGCGACTTGTGCGGCGAATGCATATGCCCACAGACGGCTTGAAATCGCCGATGCCGCCGGACTGCCGGAAGCAGCGGTTCAGATAAAAGATGTCTTTCCCTCCGATTGGTTTGCCGGCGGTGCCCCCGCAAAAGAGCAGACGCCGTATAACACCGGCTATGTGGAGCGCTGCCTGAAACTCGCTATTGCCGGGTTAAAAGGGATCCATTGGGGGCCGGCTGAAAAAATTCCTGTCTATCAATCCGCGCTGATTATCGGCGGCGGAATTGCCGGGATGACCGCCGCTCTAGCCATTGCCGGACACGGTTTCCGGGTCGATCTGGTGGAAAAGGCCGAGCAGCTTGGCGGCAACCTTAATTGGCTGGGCCGGACCATCGACGGGGCGGATGTGGCCGAACGGCTTCAAACCACCGTCTCCCGGGTAAATGACAATTCCTTGATCCATGTGCATTTGAACTCGACCGTTGCGGATATTCGGGGCTCGGTCGGCCGGTTTCAGAGCACCATCGGTGAAGGAAAAAACGCCCAAACCGGGCATCATGGGGCGGTCCTCCTGGCCACCGGCGGCGTCGAGGGGGCCACCGAAAGCTACGGATATGGGAAAAGCCCCGCCGTCATGACGCAGAAGGCGTTTGAAACCGCCCGGTCGGAGGGGCGGATTGACCCGGCGGCGCTCTCTTCAGTGGCCATGATCCAGTGCGTGGATTGCCGCGAACCCCCCAGAAACTATTGCAGCCGTGTCTGCTGCCTCTCATCATTGAAGCATGCCATGTATTTAAAGGAGCAAAATCCAGACCTATCCGTATATATCCTCTACCGGGACATGATGACCCCCGGCTTCTATGAGACCTATTATACCCAAGCCCGCCGGAAGGGGATTATTTTTTTTCCGTATACCCCAGAGGCCAAACCCGAAGTGGTCGTGCCCGGGCAAAACGGGGACGGCGCATCCCGGCTCCGCATAAGGGCCAACGATCCGATCATCGGACAAAGCGTGGAAATCGAGGCGGACCTGCTGATTCTTGCCACCGGCATCACCCCTGTGTTGCCCGGGGACTTGATGTCGAAGCTGAGGGCTGAAGTGGATGAACACGGTTTTTTCAAGGAGGCGGATTTTAAATGGCGGCCGGTGGAATCCCTGGCGGCCGGAGTTTTCGCATGCGGTCTGGCGCTTTCGCCGCGCTTAATTGATGAGAGCATGGCTTCGGCGGAGGCCGCTGCCATGCGGGCGGTTCGGATGATTAACCGTCAATACTTGACTGCGGGCAGGAAAATTGCCGTGGTTCGGCATAGTCTCTGCTCCGGCTGTCAACTATGTATATCGGCCTGCCCTTACGGTGCCCGGGAAATCGACCCCGAATTCGGCCGGATTGAAGTGAATCCGTTGAAATGCCAGGGATGCGGCGCGTGCGCAGCCATCTGTCCGAACAGCGCCACGGTCCTGGCCGAGGGCTCGGAAACCGAGATGTTTGAAATGATCGATGCCGCAATGGGGCCCGTGTGAGCCGGAGATTTGTATAGAAGGAGCAACGCGTATCATGTTATCTGCGACAGGCAGCCCTACCGTTTACCCTGAGGAAAAGGCGGAGGACCTTCTGGGACCGCTTCAGGAGAAACTCTGCGCATGCATCCAGTGCGGTACCTGTACCGCCTCCTGCAGAAACGCCCACTTAATGGATTTTACGCCCCGCAGGCTTTGGCGGCTCGTGCTCATGGGGCAGACCGAGGAAATATTTCATAGCAAAACCTTCGCCCTATGCTCGGCCTGCTATTATTGTACCCTGAGATGCCCGCGGGGCCTGCCGTTGACTGACGCCATGAACCTTCTGAAGCAGTTGGGTGCCAAAAAGGATGTCGCCGGATACCGGCCGAATGCCCGGTTCTATGGAAGCTTTCTGGACAGCGTCCGCCGTCACGGCCGGATCAACGAGGTCGAGTTCATGCGTCGGTACTTTATCCTAATGAAAAATCCGGCGATTCCGATCAAATTTACGCCCTTGGGCATCCGCCTGCTTCGGAAGAAAAAAATTTCTATGCTGCCGAACAAGCGCAAACCCGAATACCCGCTTGACCAATTTTTTCAGCGCGTGGAGAAACTGGAGAATCAGCAATGAAATATTTGTATTATCCGGGATGCTCGCTTGAGGGGACAGCCATGGAATACGACATCTCCACGCGTGCGCTTTTTGATGTTTTGGGTATTGAGCTGGTGGAAATCGATGGCTGGACCTGCTGCGGCGCGTCTGCGGCCGAGGCGCAGAGCGAGCTGTTGTCCATCGCCCTGCCGGCAAGGAGCCTGGCCATTGCCGAGTCCATGGGGACGTCGATCGGGGACATCCTGGTTCCGTGCAGCGCCTGTTATCTCAACTTGAGGCGGGCCGCCGAGGAAACGCGCAAGGATCCCGACCTGCTGGCAAGGGTCAATCAAGTGCTCGAACCCGAAGGCCTCAAACTGCAGGGGCAAAAACGGGTCCGGCATCTGCTGGATGTCCTGTCAAACGATATCGGCGCCATGGGGTTAGCTGAGCATATCCACACGACAATGGCCCGCTATCTGGTCGCGCCCTATTACGGCTGTCAGTGCCTGCGTCCCTATGTGGTCTTTGACGATCCGGAGGCCCCCACTTCCATGGAGCCATTGATTCTGGCGACCGGTGCCGGGGTTCATGGTTGGCATATGGCCACCAAATGCTGCGGCGCCTCATTGATGAATATCAAACCGGAGGTCGCCCAAAAGATGGTCGCGGCAATCCTTTCGGGCGCCCGGGGGGCGGACGCCATCGTCACCGTTTGCCCCATGTGCCAGGTGAACCTTGAAGGCTATCAGGGCCGGATTTCTCGGTCCGCGCATAGGGATCTGCATCTCCCCATCCTCTATCTTCCCCAGTTTCTGGGACTTGCCATGGGAATTGATCGCCGGGCCCTGTCTTTAGAAATGAACCTGTCCAATTTATCCGCCTTTTTCTAGCCGCCATTTTTTTGGGTGATATCCCATAACTTACCGTTTTTTGAGTAATATCCCGAAATTGCCTTTCTGATTGACAAAGCGAAACACTGTCCATTAGGATAATCTGGCTTTTTTTAACCTAAATTGAGCGATTTTCAAGTTTGCCGCAGATACAAGGAAAATGATGTCGAGCTATAGGCGCCTATGCGAGGCATCATTTGACGCAGTAGATGCGGTGAAATTGGAAATCCCGGAGGGTTTCAAATTTTTTGATTTAAAAAATGATCCAATATCCTAAAAATAAAATAGAAATTAAATCTTCAAAAAATTGAAACGCTCAATTTAGGTTTAACCAAACCAAGGAGGAGGCGGTTGTTATGGCAAAGGGCGCATGTTTTCAAATTTTTTTCCGTTTTGGACTGGCGGCAGGCATTGCGTTAATCCTGTTTTTTTCCATGATTCCCAAAAGTGCTGCTGGCTGAGCCGCGTGCAGCAAAAAAACTTTGACCGTGTCCGTCAAAGCGGGGGAAGGCGAAATCTGGGTAGGTGGGGTAGTACAGGCAGACAGTCAAACTTACGAGAAAGACGCTGAGCTTAGTATAGAAGCCAAGCCCGACGAGGGTTATCAATTCGACCGATGGGAGGGGGATTTATCCGGCAGTACCGGCTCGACGACCATCACTTTAAATACCAATAAATCCGTTGATGCGTATTTTATCAGTGAAGCCGAATTAAAGGCTCAACCTCCGGCAGCGGATGCCGGTTCGAATAAGGATTATGAAGAAGGCCGGCAAGTCAGCCTTGACGGCTCGGGCTCTGCCGACCCGCTGGGCCGGCCTCTGGCCTATGCGTGGCAACAGACTGACGGATCGCCGGAAGTCACACTTTCCGGTGCCAATACGGAAACTGCGACATTTACCGCCCCTAACGTTATGGGGGAAAGTTCTTGTTTGACGTTCGAATTGACGGTTACGGACGCGGAGAATGATCAGGATACCGACATTGTGGAAATCTGCATCAATTCCACAAATATTGCCCCCCATGCCGTAGTTGACAATTACTATCAAAGCGTCAATGGCGGAGACTGTGTAACCATCGATGGTTCGGCATCCCATGATGAGGACGGCGGCATTGCCTCGTATTCCTGGACCGTGTTTGGGGGCTCGACGGCCATCACCGATGTCATCGAGTCCACAGTGAGTGCCGAGACCGGGGACACATTGACGTTTGTCGCACCGAATGCCGAGGGTAGCGTGGATATCCGGTTGACAGTCGAAGATAACGAACAAAAGACGGATTCTCAGAGCGTCACCGTCATGATGCAGGCGGTCGATGATCCGGACAAGGTTGACAGCGACGGAGACGGGGTCGGCGACGGCTGTGATAACTGTCCGGATGCCTTTAATCCGGACAAGGTTGACAGCGACGGCGATGGTGTCGGCGATGTCTGTGATTCAGAAATTGTTCCCGGTATAAAGGCCAATGGATCGGATGGGCCTATAACCGCAGCGTCAACCGACAATGTTTCCCTATCGGTCGAATTATTCCCCGGGAGCTTTGCCAACATTGAGGCTGATTGGTGGCTGTTGGCCGATACCCCATATGGGTGGTTTCATTATCAGCTAACAGAGGACGCATGGGTGGGTGGACCTGATACAACCAGCTATCAAGGCCCTTTGTTCAGCCTGGGAGAGTTTACCGTGCTGGAAACCCCACTGCCGCCCGGCAAATATACGGTCTATTTCGGGGTCGATACGGTTGTAAACGGCGACTTGGATTTCAATACGGAAAAACTTCGCTATGACGCCGTGGAAATACATGTCGAATAGCCTATTACGGCTTGACGGCTTCCCGTTACCGCCCGGGAAAATCCGGAAATCCCGGGGTCATGGTTTCCCTGATCGTCTGGTCATGGCCCCGGGTCAGGATTAAGGCCTCGATGCCCATTTTATCGGCAAATTCTACGCCGTTTCGTGCGCCCATAACGGTGATGGCCGTGGCCGCGCCGTCAAGCAGGGCGTTTGAGCGGGTTCCGGTGACGCTGAGGGTGGTTACGCCTAAGACTTTTTCTGAAACCGGTTTGCCGGTCTCGGGGCTGAAAATGTGATAAAAGGTTTGCCCCTGAATTCGTAGGGGCTGCCGGTAGTTGCCGCTGGTGGAAACCCGGATTTGGCCGTTGCGGCTTATAACCCCCCAGGGCTGTACCATATTTTTTTTGGGATGCTCGATGCCGATCCGCCACGGGGAGCCCTTATTGCGGCCGAATGCCGCGACCTCTCCGCCCAATTGGACGAGACCGTCCGATATGCCGTTTTTTTTCAATAGCTGCCGTACCTGATCGACCGCATAGCCTTTGGCGATGCCGCCGAAATCGAAACGGATCGGCGGATTCTCGATTCGGACCCGGTTTCTTTTTTCGGATTCGATCCCCACGTTTTCAAACCCTGTATGACGAAGGGTTTTAAGAATTTTACGCTCAGAGGGGATCTCCTGTATTTCCTCGGCATGGTGCCAGAGCCGTTTGATCGGGAGAAAAGTGGGATCAAAGCATCCGTTGCTCTTATCCCAGAGGTTTCGGGAAATTTTAAGCGCCCTATAAAGGTCGGCTGAAACAGGCACCCCGCCGCCGCCGCTGTTTCGATTGATTCTGGCGACCTCCGCCGCCGGGTCAAACGGATTAAAAATCCGGCCCAGACGTTCGAATTCCGCCCATGCCCTGTAGATGGCCCTATGCGCGAGCTTTTCGCTCACATCCGGAGACGTTATAAGGATATGGGCGGGGATGTTAAAATAGATTTTTTGTCTGCTTTCCCAACAGCCATCGGCCGTTTTTTTTATGGGGGGAGCGCTCGCCTCCGTGCCCGTTTTATGGGCGGAGGAAAGTGCCGCAGCTTTTTTTGAAGACGATAAACGGCAGTGGATTAAAAACACGGCGGCGCCGCACAAAAGTATCGTCCCAAGCGCCAAAAGGGCCGTTGCCGTTTTGTATCTGTTCCTTAATATTACCATAATTTAACCTAAATTGAGCGATTTTTAAGTTTACCGCAGATACAAGGAAAATGATGACGAGCGATAGTTGTCTATGCGAGACATCATTTGACGCAGTAGATGCGGTGAAATTGGAAATCCCGGAGGGTTTCAAATTTTTTGATTAAAAAATGATTCAATATCCTGAAAATAAAATAAAAATTAAACCTTCAAAAAATAGAAACGCTCAATTTAGGTTTAATTATATTCCGGCCTTGGCGGCGACTGGGGCGGATATGGCGGTAAATCGGCGGCCGCCACGCCGGTCTTCATCCTCAGGATATCATAGTATTTGTAGATCCGTTTGACATAGCGGACCGGTTCCGTGCCGCGGGCATATCCGTATTTTGTCCGCTGATAGTACTTCGGATATCTAAGCATCGGAAGCGCCTTTTTCATGCTCTTCCAGGCATTGGGATCCAGATTCTGATCCTTTGAAATCATTTGCGCATCCCTGACATGACCATAGCCGACGTTATAGCTCGCCAGCGCGAATTTGATTCGATCCCGGCCCCCGACTTCATCAAACCTCTGAAAAAGGCGGTTGAGATATCGGGTGCCGCCTTTGATATTGGCAACAGGGTCAAGCCGGTCTTTTACTCCCATCTCATCCGCGGTTATACGGGTCAACTGCATTAAACCCGTAGCGCCGGTATAACTTTTTGCCCGGGGGTCAAAATGCGATTCCTGGTAAATCAATGCGGCGATCATGCGCCAATCGAAATTGTATTTTTTCGACGTCTCCCGGATGGTGGCCTCATATTTTGGCAGCCGGGTATTTAGCCGGTGATGGAATTTTTTTATGTCCACGTAGTCAAAAATTTCTGTGCCTGCATAATAGCGGTTGTATATTTTGGCATAGGCGCCGGTTTTTTTGATATGGCGGAAAAACTCGTTAATCTTTTTGAGTAACGCCTGGTCTCCGGTTTTGACCGCCCATCCGAGCTCCTGTTTTTCTGAGATCGGGAATGCCGAGACGATATCCGGATAGTACCGGCGGTTAAGCCGTATAATATTTGAATCCGCAACGGTTAGTGGGATCTCCCCTTCCTGAATCTGCCTTAAAAATTCTTCGGTGGGGATATTGTCATGGAGCCGTATTTTTAATTCAACGCCCCGGTCTTTCAAATGCAGCAAGCGTTCGTTATATGAGGTATGGCTTCGGATGTGGACGGTTTGGCCGTTTAAATTCTGGATGCCATCAATACGCCGATTGCCTTTGCGCACCACCACCTGTTGCTGAACCGTCATATAGCCGGTGGAAAAGTCCACCTGAGACTCGCGCCTCGACGTCCGGGTGAGGCCGGAGGCAATGAAGTCGCCCTGATCGGATTTTAAGGCGGGGAGCATATTATCCCACCCGGGCGTGATCACCCTGAGATCGACCCCCAAATAATCAGCGAATGCCTTTGCCAGATCGTATTCAAACCCCATCGCCTGTTCCTGGTAAATGTAGTAACCATGGGCGCTGTTGTCAGTGATAACGGTAATCTCGTTGCGGTCAAGGATACGGGACAATGACGTGTCGCCGGCCGGACACCCGATAAGGGCAATTAAGGACAGAAGTATGCCCAAACGGGCCAAAGTTCGGACATTCATTATTTTCACGGACATGTTAATGGAAAGGCTCGCCTGTTCGCTCATTAAATTAATCGGGTCATTGATAATTGATATCGGTAGTGAAGTCAAGGATGGATAAATACGGTGTCAATAGCAGCTAAAAATATCCGGTGTTCATAGCAAATGAAATGTCCGGTCGGTTATGGAGACTGCTATTTACCTTGACAAGCTGTTTATGCTGGATTTATGGTACCATTTGATTTATTTTTTAAAAGCAGAAATAATTGGCGCATTCGGGTCTGAGGATGATAAGATTTCATGAATCGATTGATTGCCGTTATCGGCTATTCGGGTTCCGGTAAGACGACGCTTATCGAGAATCTGGTCCCGGAGCTCAGGCGCCGGGGCTATCGCATCGGTACCGTCAAGCATTCGCACCATTTTCCGGAGGTTGACAAAGAAGGCAAGGATAGCCGGCGCCATTATGAGGCGGGGGCGGACACCGCCGTGATCTATGCGGACGCCCTACTTGCTATGATCAAACGCCGTCAGCCGCCACAGGCCGAATCCTCAGCCGGCCTTGAAGAGCTGGCAAAATATTTTGACGATGTCGATCTGGTTATCGCCGAAGGGTTTAAGACAGGGCATTTTCCGAAGATCGAGGTCTATCGCGCGGATACCAATGCGCCGCCCCTGTATCAAAGCGTTGGCTCGGTTATCGCTGTCGTAACGGACGCGGATATCTCCGGGTCGGTCAGGCGTTTTGGTTTCGAACAGGTCGCCGGGCTCGCGGATATGATTGAAGAAGCAGTTTTGGAGGGATGACGGGGATAATTTTGCTTGATGAGTTAAAAAAACGGTTCTTTGATTATGTGGATGATTTCTATTCGGATAGCGACAAGGATAATCAGCCCATCCAGCTGAAACGGGACCATACCCGCCGGGTATGCCGCAACGCCCGAATGCTGGCGAATAAATTAAAAATTTCCGAACACGAGGCGGTGCTTGCCGAGGTTATGGCTTTGTTCCATGACATCGGGCGTTTTAAACAGTACCAGGTTTATCAAACATTTAAAGATGCGGACTCGGAAAATCATGCCGCTTTAAGCGTCTCCGAGATCAAGACCCATTCACTTCTGGACGGCCTTGCCCAAGACGAGATCGAACTCGTTTTGAGGGCCATTGAATACCACAACGCGCTTAAAATTCCCGATCATGTCAAGGGCCGGGAACGTTTTTTCATGCAGCTGCTTCGGGATGCGGATAAGCTGGACATCTGGAAGGTGTTCGGTGAATACTGTGAACTCCAGACAAAATCCTCTACTGATAGCGTATCACTTGGACTTTCGGATAATAACCACTATTCTGACTTGGCCCTGAAGGCCGTCTGTGAACGTAAAATCGTTCAAATGCCGGATTTAAAAACTTTGAATGATTTTAAACTGCTTCAAATCAGCTGGGTTTATGATCTAAATTTCGTTCCGACGATGGAAGCCATGATGGAAAAAGGCTATATCGAGCGACTCTACGCTTTTCTCCCGCAGACCCGGGAAATCGAGGAGGCTTTCGACAGGGTATATCAATATGCCGAATGGGTCGTTTCATCCGATTATGGGGCGGCTGTTGGGCCTTAATGCGACGAGGCGTAAGCCACTTAACGCAATAGGGCATCGGGTGTAAGGTATTTTACGAAGCCATCAAAACTGGATGAAGCGCCTCAGTGCCATCGAAGGGCATCCGGATAGGCCATGAATGGAGAATATATGAAGCAGTGGGGCATCATATGGGGGGCTTTCTTGGTCCTTCTCCTCACGGTAACAGGCACACCAAATGCACAGGATGTTATCTCTGTTCCGCATAAGGGCCCGAATAGTTTGCAGACGACACCGTCGGGGGCAAACCAGAAAAAGGCCTGGATAAACTGGACCCGACAAACCCTCCGGGCGGTGGGAAGCGGCGAAGCTCCCGGTTTTGGAGACAACCATCACGCCCCGTTTCATGCAATGGCGAAGGCCCGGCAGAAGGCCTATCGCCGTCTTTTAGGCGCGGCCAAATCCCTTCAGCTGACCCCCACAGGGTCGGTGGCTGATTTTTTGGGCACGGATGACAGGCTTTTGGCTGAATTCGAGAATTTATTGAAGCACGCTGAAGTGGTTCAGACCGAATTTTTGTCCACCGGTCCTGTGGAAATCACCCTTGAGTTTTCCTTGACCGGAGACTTTGCGCGGATGGTGCTCCCGGATACCATCACCCGGCTCGAGAAAATCGAATACGACCAGTCGGAAACGACGACGGATGCCTCGGAATATACGGGTCTGGTTCTGGATGCGAGGGGGTTGGCGGTTACGCCGGCCATGTGTTTTAAAGTGCTCGATGAAGACGGTATGGAGGTCTATGGGCCGGCCTATGCCAGCCGGGAGAATGTGGTGGCCTTTGGCATGTGTGATTATGTCTCAGGTATGTCGGATATTGAAGATAGTGAGCGGGTCGGCGGCAATCCGCTCGTGGTCAAGGGGATCAAAGTGCATCCGCCGGGGGCGTCCAATATCGTCATCAGTGGTACCGCCGCCGCCCGGTTGAGGGGGTCGGTTGAGCACCTGGCATTTTTGAAAAAATGCCGCGTTATCGTCGTGATGGCGCCCAACTGTGCGGAAAAATAAAAAAGGAGAATCGCGTAAGAAGTTCAAGCCCCAGTTAAGATCCGGGGGCGCGCAAAATCCCGCGGAATGCAGGGTACTTAGCTGTACGTGAGATTCCGAGGGATTGGACTTTTTGCGAAGCCATCAAAATTTGAGTCTGCCCCATTTGAGTCTGCCACAGAAATTGGTCAAACTATCCATTTATGGATGGGCAATAGATCGAATAACCGCCGGGGAATGCCCCGGCGGTATGCGTCCAGAGATTTAGATGCCGGCTTTAGCCTTTATTTCCTCCGCCTTGTTGGTGTGCTCCCAGGTAAAATCCGGGTCCTTGCGGCCAAAGTGGCCATAAGCGGCGGTCTTTTTATATATGGGCCTAAGAAGATCCAGATATTCGATTATCGCCCCCGGGCGTAAATCGAAAACCTCGTTGATGATATCAGTCGCTTTTTCTTCAGGGATATTTCCTGTATTCAAAAAGTCGACCAGAATCGAAACCGGCTCGGCGACCCCGATGGCATAGGCCAGCTGGACCTCACACTTTTTGGCCAGGCCGGCGGCAACGATGTTTTTGGCCACGTGGCGGGCCATGTAGGAAGCGCTTCGATCCACTTTTGTGGGATCTTTTCCGGAAAAGCATCCGCCGCCGTGGCTTCCCTGGCCGCCGTAGGTGTCCACGATGATTTTTCGTCCCGTAACGCCGCAGTCCCCCATGGGGCCGCCGACCTCAAACCGGCCGGTCGGATTGATAAAATAGCGGGTATCCCCGTCAATCATCTCCTTGGGGATAATCTTTTTGATCACTTCTTCGATAACCGCCTCTCGCACCTCTTCGTAGCTGACGTCACCTTTATGCTGGGTGGAGACAACGACCGTATCCACCCGTTTCGGCAGGCCGCCTTCGTATTCAATGGTGACCTGGGATTTGCCATCCGGGCGCAGAAAGTCGACTGATCCGTGTTTTCGGACCTGGGCCAGGCGTTTGGTGAGTTTGTGGGCAAATATAATCGGCATGGGCATCAACTCCGGCGTTTCATCGGAGGCAAACCCGAACATCAGCCCTTGGTCCCCGGCTCCCTGCTCTTTGTAGAGCCCTTGGCCCTCATTTACGCCTTGGGCGATATCCGGGGACTGGTGATCAATGCTGGTGACCACACCGCAGGTCTCCCAGTCAAATCCCATTCGGGATGAGCTGTATCCGATGTCCCGGATGGTCTCACGAACGACCTGGGGGAAATCCACGTAGCATTCGGTTGTAATTTCCCCGGCAATGAACGCCAATCCCGTGGTTACCAACGTTTCGCAAGCCACTCGGCATTTTTTGTCCTGTCCGATGATAGCGTCAAGAACGGAATCGGATATGGCATCGGCCACTTTATCCGGATGTCCTTCAGTGACGGATTCGGATGTAAATAATACGCGATTTCCACTCATAATAATCTCCTTTGATTGAATTTGATCACAATAGTCTGCCATTCATGTGTCATCTTCCTGTGGAGGGCGGCCAAACCGGCGGAGGCTGTGCTCAGGCCTCAGGATCGAGTATGGTATGGTCAATCAGCCGGGTGCCCCCAATTTTGACCGCAAGCGCCATAAGTACGCGGCGGTCAATCGTACAGACATCCTCCAGGTTTTGCAAGTCGCTGATTTTAATATAATCAATGGATGCGTCCCGATACTGTTGGATCCTATCCGTTGCCGCACGGATCAGCCGATCGGCCCTGTTTTCCCCTTTGCTTAGCCTCTCCTGCGCGGACTGAAGGGCTTTGTAAAGGCTGCGCGCCGCTTCGCGCTGTTTGGGCGCAAGGTGAATATTTCGTGAGCTCATGGCAAGGCCGTCAGCTTCCCTAACGGTCGGGACCCCGATAATATCGATATTAAAATTGAGATCCCGCACCATTTGACGAATTACGGCCAGCTGCTGGTAATCTTTTTCTCCAAACAGGGCGGTGTCCGGCCGGATGATATTGAAAAGCTTGGCAACAACCGTCAGTACGCCCCGAAAGTGGCCGGGACGGTTTAAGCCGCAGAGATGTTTCGGCAAATCCGTCTGATCCACATATGTCTGAAATCCCTCCGGATACATGTCATCTACCGACGGGATAAAAACAGCATCCACACCGACCGTTTCAGCCAATGCCAGGTCCCGGTCCGTATCGCGGGGATAGGTCTCATAGTCCTCATTGGGGCCGAACTGCGTCGGATTGACAAACAGACTGATGACCAGATCGTCTGAAATCTCTCGGCCCCTGCGCATTAGAGCGAGATGGCCCTCATGAAAGAATCCCATCGTCGGCACCAGTGCAATCTTCTTCCCCTTCCGGTGGAGTTTTTCTGACCGGGCAATAGCTTGTGAAAGGGCTTGAATGGTTTCGATGGGAAGCCTCCTCTTAGTCGTCCAAACTGTTCATGACTTGACCGGTAATCGCCTTGGGGTAATAGAAGGTCGTTTTGCGCGGCATGGTGTATCCCGCATCGGCAATGTCACGGACCTGTTCATTGGATGGCGGGTTTAAAATAAAGGCCATGTCGTATTCCCCACCATCGACCGCCTCTATTGCCTCTACCGCATCGCTGGTATAACTGATCAGGGTCTCGTCATCGAGATCCTTATGGTCAAATTCCAGCAGCTCCGTCAGAATAATGCGCGTTAATACCGTGACGTCAAGCTCTCTCAGGGGCTCCTCGATTTCGCTGTTAAATTTTTGTCTCATCACATCGGGCTTGAGGGTGAATGCATAGAACTCCGGGTAACCTTTTATATACCCGCCGATGATATGCTTATCCGTTTCGGCCCTCATAGTAGTGAGGAGCTTTGAACGGGCCTGGGATTTTTCCTGGTCCGGGTTATTGTCGCCGAATGCGAATGTTTGAACGTCAAAGTGCTGGTTCGCCTTGGATACAAAAGTGTTCCGTTGGGCCGCTGAGACGCTTGTCAATAGGCGGTGGGTGGGCAGAATAATCAATCCCGGATCTTCAATTGAGCACAGATACATCATAATAAAGTTGGCCGGATGTTCCGGGCTGAAATCCGGTGAGTTCTCAGCCAGCCAGTCCCTGTATGTCAGGGCGGTTTCATAGCGGTGGTGGCCGTCAGCGATAAATAGCCGACGTTTTTTCAGGCTTTCCGTCACCGCTTCGTGGATCTTCGGATCGGCAATACACCACATTTGATGATGATGTCCGGCGTCATCGGTGAATTCGGTCTCCGGCTTTGAGCCTGACACGGCGGATTTTAGCCTCCCCATAATGTCGTCCTTATCGGTAAATATGGAAAAAATATGGCTGAAATTCGCGTGGCAGGCCTTCATCAGCTCCAGACGTTCGGATTTGATCTTGGAATAGGTCTCTTCATGGGGAAGGATAACGCCTTTCTCAAAAGGCTCGAGCCTGGCCCGGGCGATTAAACCGAAGCGGGTAAACGTCTGGCCGTTGATGGTGAATTCCACACTGGTCAAATAGAGGCAGGGGGCCTTATCCTTCAGCAGAATGCCTTCTGAGATCCAGTTTTTAAAATATTCGGCCGCCCGTGTATATGGGTTGTCCTGATCGTCATCGGTTGCCGTTTCTTTTCCCTTATCCAGGCGAATGATGTTGTTGGGGTGGCGCTCATAATACATGTCCTGCTCTTCATCAGAGATGACATCATAAGGAGGGGTGGCCACGTGGGCCAGATCCCCGACAATTTCAATATTATATCGGATGCCGCGAAAAGGAAAAATATCTGCCATAATTTCAACCTGTTTATTAGTGTTTGGGGGCTGTGTTTTTTTGATTTTCTTTAGTCCGGGTATATATTAAAGTTATTCTTTTTTAAATAAAAATAAATCCATTTCTTAATTTTTAAGTTGATATTTTCTGGAGGCGTCCGGGCGATCGGTTCAGTGTCGCCTCTCCGCTTGAGGGGTTTTATATCTATTTTTATTAGAAACATAGTCGACGGAAAGCTACTTTTTGATCAATAACTCTCTGAAAATCCAATTAAAATGATAATTCGTTGGGATTACATGCATTTTTGAAATCTCCGAGCGAACAAATAGGGACAATTAATATACCTCAAACCCCCTTGTCAAGAACATTTTAATCGTTACAAACCTGTGAATATTTGAATATATAATTGAGTTTCGGAGAAATTTGTTGACAGATAATAAATTTTAAATTAGTATAATCAATTTATTACAATCGAAGTTAGAAAAAAATATATAAAGCTATAGATAAAAAAAAATAATTATTAGGCAAAACCCAAACATATAAAAACATTACCCGCGGATCCGATACCTGTTCCGCATAGTTTAAAATGCAAATTTTATAAATTGTTAAATAAAATGAAGGAGGCGAATATGACCAACCAGGAGTACACAGAGACCGTACAGACGACCAAACATTATTATGATAGTGACGATGCCCATACCTTTTATTATACTATATGGGGTGGGGAGGACCTGCATCTGGGTATTTACGAGTCGGACGACGACTCCGTCTTTGATGCGAGTCGTCGTACTATAAACTATATGGCATCCCGTTCGGCATTTTTGAACCGCAAGGCCCGGATCATTGATCTCGGCGGCGGGTTTTCAGGTTCCGCCCGGTATCTGGCCAAAACCTACGGCTGGGAGGTCGTGGTTTTAAATTTAAGTGAAACCGAGAATGCGCGCGCTCGTAAAATGAACGCGGAACAGGGGCTGGATCATATGATCGAGGTCGTTGACGGAAGCTTTGACACCATCCCCTTTCCTGATGAATCCTTTGATATCGTCTGGTCCCAGGATGCGATTCTGCACAGCGACAACCGTGAAAAAGTTCTGGAGGAGGCCAAACGGGTCTTGAAACCCGGCGGTGAGATGATATTTACCGATCCCATGCAGGCCGATGACTGTCCGGAGGATGTATTGCAGCCGATCTATGATCGGATCCATCTGACGAGCCTGGGATCACCGGGTTTTTATCAGCAACATGCCAAAAAGATCGGTTTTGAGGTCGTGGATTTTGAGGAGCTGACCCCGCATCTGACAAAAAGCTACGCCCGTATCCTGGAGGAGCTGGAAAAACGGGAAGACGAGGTCAAGCACAAAATCAGCCAGGAGTATATCGACAATATGAAAAAAGGCCTGCGCCACTGGGTGGACGGCGGCAACAAGGGCTATCTGGCATGGGGGGTATTTCACTTTCGCAAACCCTAACCGCAAGTCTATCAGTTTCGTAATACGTCAATACTAAAGCAATTTAATAGGAGAAGGAGGAAATCACATGGCTGAAGATTTAGGGAAAATAGCAGAGGCATTGATCGCCGGTAAGGTGGAAGAGGTCGATAAAATGACAAAGGAATCCCTGGATGGGGGTGTGGCAGCGGAAGAGCTTTTGAATAAAGGGCTTATCGCCGGTATGGACGTTGTCGGTCAACGGTTTAAGGCGGGGGATATGTTTATCCCGGAGGTCCTGCGTTCGGCAAAGGCCATGAGTGCCGGGATGGAGCATCTCCGGCCCGCTTTGGCAGAGAGTGATACCAAGCAGGCCGGCACGCTCGTGATCGGCACCGTTGAGGGCGACCTTCATGACATCGGAAAGAACCTCGTCGGCATGATGTTCGAGGGGGCCGGGTTCAAGGTCGTTAACCTGGGCATTGATTTAAAGCCCCAGGTGTTCGTGGATGCCGTCAAGGAGCATAAACCCCAGCTGCTGGGCATGTCGGCGCTTTTGACCACGACCATGCCGAAGATGGGTGAGACCATTAACGCCCTGAAGGAAGCCGGGGTAAGGGACCAGGTAAAGATCATGGTCGGCGGGGCGCCCGTTACCGAGGAATATGCCAAGGAAATCGGCGCCGATCTTTACGGGGCCAATGCAGCCAGTTCCGTGGACAAGGGTAAGGCGGAACTGGGGCTGTAATCCGGTAGCTCCCAAAGGGTTTCAATCAAGACGCCGGTGCGGCAGGCGGATCCCGCCCGCACCGGCATTTATAAAAAAAGCAGGGGCTTAGTATCCAGCTGACGACCATTATAAGCCTTAAATACCTGCTGAGGCCTTTATTCATAAAAATTCGGGCGAAGGAGTCAACCAATGGAAAAGATGAACCAGACGATCCAGAAAACACCGCAATTTCGGGTGTTGACGGATCAGCAGATTGAAAAAATATATTTTTCAGCGCTTGAAGTATTGGAGCGATGCGGAGCGGATGTTTTTCAGGACGAGGCCATTGAGCTGTTTAAAAACAGCGACGCGGTCGTCCGGGGGAACCGGGTTCGTGTGCCGGTCTCGCTTGTTGAAAGGGCTTTAAAAACCTATCCCAACAAGATTACCCTCAAAGGCAGAAACGGCAAGCGCTCCGTAGCTCTGCAGAAGGATCACGTTTATTTCGGCACCGGATCGGATCTGCCGTTTACCTATGACCGGGAGACCGGCGAGCGCCGGCGGACCCTGTATAAGGATATCGTCAATGCGGCGCGCTTTGTCGATTATCTCCCCAATTATGATTTTTTTATGTCCCACGGCATCGTCGGTGATGCCCCGAACCCGCTGACCTATGACCGCCATCAGTTTATGGCGATGCTCGAAGGCTGCACCAAGCCGATGGTCGTGACCAGCGTCGACGGCGAAGGGCTCGAAGACATCTGGAAGATGGCCTGCCTGTTCCAGGGAGGTGAAGAGGAGTTCCGCTTGAACCCGATGTTTGTGGCCTATATCGAGCCCATCTCACCGCTTACCAACGATCGGACCGCCGTGGAAAAATTGCTTTTTGCAGCGGAAAAAGGGATTCCGGCCATGTATACGCCGTGCCCCAGCTCCGGGGCGACGGCGCCGGCAACCATCCCGGGGATGCTGGTGCAGTCCCTTGCCGAGACGCTTCTGGCAACCGTGCTTTGCTATCTCAAAAAACCCGGTATGCCGCTTATTATGGGTGGTGTGACCACGGTTATGGACATGCGTACGACGACCTATTCCTATGGCGCACCGGAGCTTTCGCTGGCTTCTGCCGCCAACACGGATATTTCCAAATGGCTGGGCTTGCTCATGTTTTCCACAGGCGGATGCACGGATTCCAAAGCGGTGGATGAACAGGCGGCCGCCGAATCCACGCTTTCCGTGCTAAATGCCTTCCTGTCCGGCGCCAACTTGGTTCACGATGTGGGCTATATTGACTCGGGTGTCAATGCCTCGCTGGAGAGCCTGGTCATGAACGAGGAGATTATCGGTCTGGTCCGTCAAATCGGAAAGGGCATTAATACGGATCCGGAGTATTTGGCCCTGCAACTTATCGACGAGGCCGGCCCGGGCGGGGAGTATGTCACCAAAGACCACACATACGAGCATTGGCGGGAATGGTATTTTCCAAAGCTGCAGGATCGCTCTGACTGGGAGACATGGTGCGACAACGGAAAAAAGACCATGCTGGACCGGGTCAATGAAGAAACCCAGCGCATCCTTGATGAGTATGAACCCGAGCCCATTGACGACGGGATTAGAAAAGATCTCAAAAAGATCATAGATGATGCGGAAAAACGCCATTCCAAATAACCCAATGCCTTTACAATGGCCATACCGTTCCCGATGCGGCGGTATGGGCAGGAGATATAAGGAGAGTCCATATGATTCACGATAAAGTAACCAACTATATTGCCAATGACACCATGCAGTTCTCCATGATGTCGGAGGACCAGAAAGAGCGCATTTTCAACGGGGTCATTAAAACATTGAATGATACGGGGGCGGATGTCCATCATGAGGGCGCCCGGGAATTGCTGGCCAAGAACCGGTGCCAGGTGGACGGGATTCGCGTGCGCATTCCGCCGGAAATTGTCCGGCAGGCATTGTCCACGCTGCCGCCCACCACAACCCTATACTCCTGGGACGGCAATGAGGAAATGTGCTATGTGGAAAAAGGCCGCGGTTATTTCGGCCCCGGTCCCACGCCGCCCAATTTCATCGATCCGTACTCCCTGGAGCGTCGTCCGTATCTCAGAAAAGATGCCACTACCGTCGCGCGCGTCTGTGACGCCCTGCCCAATATCGGATACGTCCAGTCGCTGGGCTCCATCAATGATGTGACCAACGGCCTGGCAGACATCTATGAGTTCGCGGACATGATCCAGAATACGCGTAAAATCGTTATGAACTGGGCGTTTACAAGAGATGGCGTGCGGGATGAGCACCGGGTGGGCATCGTGATGGCCGGCGGCGAAGAGGCATTCAAGAAACGGCCCAACTATATCAGCTACGGCGAGCCCATTTCTCCGTTGGTCAGCGATTACCACGCCATTGATAAGTGTATGTACAATGCGGAGCACCGAATCCCGCAGGTTTACAGCCCATGCGCCATCGGCGGCGGTACGGTGCCGGCCACGCATGCCGGACAGCTGGTGGTGGCCATGTCCGAATCCATGGTGGGCGTCGTCGTATCCCAGCTCATGAATCCGGGTACCTGCATTATCATTGGCGGCGTTCAGTCCATTTTGGATATGCGCCATACCATCTATTCCTATGGGGCCCCGGAACTGAGCATTTTGAGCGCCGGTCTAACCGAGATGCTTCAATTTGTCGGACTGCCTATGTATTCGACCGCCGGATGTACGGATACCAAGTGTCTGGAACTCCAGTCCGGCATGGAGGCGGCGCTATCGATCCATATGGCCATGCTCTCGGGCGCAAATTTCGTCCATGACAACGGCTATACCGAATCCGGTCTTTGCGGGGATATCCATCAGACGGTGTTAGATGACGAGATCATCGGGATGAGCCGGCTGATTACCGGTGGCCTTGATGTAAACGAGGAGACCATGGCGGTCGAGCAGATCTGCAATGTGGGCCCCGGCGGCCACTATCTGTATGAGGATCACACCATGAAGTGGTTCCGCAAGCATTACCAGCCGACGCTTATGGACAGGAACAGTTACGAGGATTGGGATGCCCAGGGCCGGACCACCATGAAGGACCGGGTGCTCAAGAAAACCCGCGATTTGATGGAGAACTACGAAGGCCCCAGCAAGCGCGTGCCGCCCGAAGCCAAAAAGGATATCGATAAAATCCTCGCGGAAGCCGAGGAGCGCGTCCGAAGCAACTAGCCGGGCGATTCTATTTGGCCGTTTCAAAATGGGTAAAACCGAGGGAAAGCCTGTTCGCTCCAGGGCTGGAGTCAGCAGGCTTTCCATCATTTAGCCGTCGGTTCGGCATTAAAAACGAACGGCTCCGCCCATTTTACGAAGCCATTAAACCTGACAGTCTCGTAAAAAGTTAGTTTAGAGATGGCAAAGTAAAAAGTTCAAGATCAAGGCGTCGCAAATCCCGAGGAATGCAGCGTACTTAGCTGTACGTGAAATTCCGAGGGATGGAAGCGCAACACAGATA